>OFTX01000303.1_pt1 | contig 28850 bp, 29 predicted proteins | sample 1775051 | NCBI WGS metagenome assembly OFTX01 (sample SAMN08195772, study PRJEB24354) | sludge metagenome | isolation source: sludge from phenol fed wastewater aerobic bioreactor A | place: India: Nagpur | collected 2016-09-15
ACCAGCACCGCCACGGCGCGGATGATGGCCGTCTCCAGCCCCGCGCCGGCCCACCACCAGCCGACGAAGGTCAGCAACGCGATGCCGATCACCACCGGCACGAAGATGGCCGACACCTGGTCCACCAGCCGCTGCACCGGCGCCTTGGCCGCCTGCGCGTCTTCCACCAGGCGGATGATGTGTGCCAGCACGCTTTCGCTGCCGGCGGCCGTCACCTGCAGCACCACGCGGCCCTCGCCGTTGATCGAGCCGCCGGTCAGCGCGTCGCCGGCGCTCTTGGCCACCGGCAGCGGCTCGCCCGTCAGCATCGACTCGTCGACCTGCGTGGCGCCTTCCAGCACCGTGCCGTCGGCGGGCACGCGCTCGCCGGGGCGCACCGCCAGGCGGTCGCCGGCACGCAACTCGTCCACCGGAATGTCTTTTTCACCCTCGAAGTCGATCAGGTGCGCCCGCTCGGGCCGCAGCGCATGCAGCGCGCGGATGGCGGCCGTGGTCTGATGCTTGGCGCGCGACTCCAGCCACTTGCCCAGCAACACCAGCGTCACCACCACCGCCGCGCTCTCGAAGTACAGGTGGGCGTGCTCGCCATGGCCCGAAAACAGCCACAGCCACACCGACAGCGCCCAGGCCGCCGTGGTGCCCAGCGCCACCAGCAAATCCATGTTGCCCGTGCCCGCCTTCAGCGCATGCCAGCCCGCCTTGTAAAAGCGCGCGCCCAGCCAGAACTGCACGGGCGTGGCCAGCATGAACTGCAGCCAGGCCGGCGGCATCCAGGCAATGCCGAAAGGCAGCAGCAGCATCGGCAGCACCAGCGGCGCCGACAGCGCCAGCCCCAGGCCCACCGGCGCAAAGCCCGCCCAGGGCGAGGCGCTGGCCGCGTCGATGGCGGCGTTGGCCGCGCGCGGCTCGTAGCCGGCGTCGCGCACCGCGCGCCGCAGCTGCGGGGCCAGGTCGGCGCTGCCGTCAAAGGTGATGCGCGCGCTCTCGGTGGCCAGGTTCACCGCCGCCTGCTGCACGCCCGGCACCTTGGCCAAGGCCCGTTCCACCCGCGCCACGCAGCTGGCGCAGGTCATGCCACCCACGCCCAGGTCCACGGTTGAAAGTACGTTTGAAGTGTTCATGGCCGGCAGTCTGAGGCTTGCCATGATGGCAAGGTCAAGCGATGATGCGCGAACGCATGCCGCACCCGGTGCTTTACTGGTTCCATGCACGCCCGCGCCCCAAGCGCGGTGCCGAAGCCGGGCCGGCTGCCAGCGCAACAGCCAGGAGGCCAACATGAAATATGTCATCGTCGGCGGCACGTCCGGCATCGGACTGGCGACGGCCCGGATGGCGCGGGACGCCGGCCACGAGGTCGTGGCCGTGGGACGCGATGCGGCCAAGTTTGCGGCCGCCCACGCGTTCGGCGCCAGCACCGCTCAGCTCGATGCCACCAGCCTGCCGGCGTGCCAGCGTTTCTTCGGGCAGCAAGAGCACTTCGATCACCTGGTGCTGTGCGCCTCTGCCTCGGCGGGCGTGGGGCGCTTTCGGGAGTTGAACCTCGCCGAGCTTCGCCGGGGCTTCGACGGCAAATTCTGGCCGCAGCTGCATTGCGCGCAGGCGGCGCTGCCCGCGCTGCGGCCGGGCGGTTCCATCACCTTTGTCGGCGCCATTTCGTCGCGCGCCCTGAAGCCCGGCACGGCGGGCCTGGCCGCAATCAACGCCGCGCTCGAGGCGATGGTGCCCATCCTCGCGTCCGAGTTGCGCCCGACGCGCGTCAACGCCGTGGTGCCCGGCGTGGTCGACACCCCGTGGTGGTCGCATGTTCCACCGGCGGCGCGCCAGCAACTGTTCGAACAACTGGCCAGCGAGGTGGCCGTGGGCCGCGTCGGCCAGCCCGACGATCTCGCCAGTGCCATCCTGTTCTTGAGCACCAACACGTTTGTCACCGGAACGATCCTGGACTGCGACGGCGGCTGGAAGCTCAAAAATGCCTGACAACGCATCCCGGCGCATGCCGGAAAGGGAGCCGCGTGGACATCCTGAAAACCCTGGGCCTGTTCATCGTGACGGCGCTGGCCGAAATCGTCGGCTGCTACCTGCCGTACCTGTGGCTCAAGCAGGACCGCAGTGCGTGGCTGCTGCTTCCGGCCGCCGCCAGTCTGGCGGCCTTTGCCTGGCTGCTGAGCCTGCACCCCCAGGCGGCCGGCCGCACCTATGCGGCCTACGGCGGGGTCTACATCGGCGTCGCCATCGTCTGGCTCTGGGCGGTCGAGTCCATTCGCCCCTCGCTCACCGACTGGATCGGCGTGTCGGTCGCGCTGCTGGGCATGCTGATCATCGTGTTCGGGCCGCGGCACGCCAGCCCTTGACATTCCCACCGTGTCAAGCTTCAAGATGCGGGCTTCAACCCCTTTTTTGGAGCTTTCACCATGGATCAAACCTTCACCGTCACCGGCATGACCTGCGGCCACTGCGAGGCCGCCGTCAAGCGCGCACTGGCGCAGGTCGACCCCGCCGCCCAGGTGCAGATCGACCGCAGCCAGCAGCGCGTGCAGGTGCAGGGCAGCCAGCAGCCGCGCGAGGCCCTGGCCGCCGCCATCCGCGAGGAAGGCTACGAAGTCGCGGCATGAGCACCCACGCATCTCGCGCCACGGCCGAACGTGACGGCCCCTTGAGCGCCGCACGGCCGCCCGAAGGCGCGAAAGCCCCCTCGGGGGGCAGCGCAACAGGCGCAGCCGTGGAGCGTGGGAGCCTCGACGCCGGCCCCATCAACATCGGCCAGGCCGCGCGCGCCTCGGGCGTGTCGGCCAAGATGGTGCGCCACTACGAGTCGCTGGGCCTGTTGGGCGCGGTGGCGCGCACCGACAGCGGCTACCGCCAGTACCGCGCGGCCGACGTGCACACGCTGCGCTTCATCAAGCGCGCGCGCGACCTGGGCTTTTCCATGGCCGAGATCGCCGAGCTGGTCAGCCTGTGGCACGACCAGGGCCGCGCCTCGGCCAGCGTCAAGCAGATCGCCAGCGCGCACGTGGTCGAGCTTGAAAAACGCATCCAGGCCATGCAGGCCATGCGCCGAACGCTACAAAATTTGTTGCAACATTGCCATGGCGATGCGCGCCCCGACTGCCCCATCCTGGACGACTTGTCGGGCGGCCGCTGAGCCGGCCAGCGCCCAACTTTACGCAAGCCATACCGGCCGGCGATGGGCCCGAAACAGCGGCGCGCCAGACTTGCCTGCAAGCCGGTGACGTCCCCGAGGCGCGCATCGGCCTTCGCATCAACGCCTCCGGACTTCGTGCAAAGGAAACCTGCCATGACCCGCACCCATCCCATCCTGCTCGCCACCCTGCTGGCCGCCGCCAGCACCTGGTCGGTGGCGCAAACCGCACCCGCCCCGGCCATCGGCCCGGCCGCCACGGCGCAGGCCGCGCAGCCCGACGGCACCCGCGCCCAGCGCTGGGCCGAGCGCCGCGCCCAGCGCCAGGAGCAACTGAAGGCCGCGCTCAAGCTGAGCCCGGCGCAGGAAGGCGCCTGGAGCACCTACACCGCCGCCATGCAGCCGCCGGCGCAACGCCCCGCGCGCATGGACCGCGCCGAGATGGCGCAGCTGACCACGCCGCAGCGCATCGAGCGCATGCAGGCCGTGCAGGCCGAGCGCCAGCAGTTCATGAACCAGCGCCTGGACGCCGTCAAGGCCTTCTACGCCCAGCTGACGCCCGAGCAGCAGAAGGTGTATGACCAGCAAAGCCTGCGTCGCGGCAAAGGCTACGGCCATGGTCCGCGCATGCACGGCGGCCCCGGCATGCACCGCGGCGGCTGATTCTGCCTGCCGCTTCGCCGCGCCCGCCCGCCTGCCAGGCCGGCGGGCTTTTTCGTACCCGGCCCGCATCGCCCCAGCCCAAACGACTTATGCACAAACTGTGCATATCGCCTGAACAATGCCGATCTTGTCCACAGATCGGTGGAAAACCAGGGACTTGTCCCCGTCGGGGGTGCATCTCGGGCGAGGCTTTTGCACAAGGTCAAACGGCAGGCAAGTCATTGTCCATCAAGAACAAACCCAGTTTCATCCCCAATCGGCAGGCCTTCTACTACGACTACCAATTTGAAATACCAGTCCATCAGGGAACAGCCGGGAACTGCCTCTTTCGCTTTTCACCCCGCGCCGCGCCGGCACCTCATCCCGCCAACAAACGCCTTCTGCACCCCGAAGGCCGCTGGTAAGATCGGTCCGCTTTTGCCCCGCCGCCGTCCCCCTCGGGCGCTCGGCGCGCAGCGGCGATATCACCTCTCGCTCATCCCATGTCCGTCGCCCTTGCCGGCCGCAGCCCCGCCACCTTCGAGATCAAGAGCGCCAGCCTGCCACTGCTGGCGCTGCGCCTGAAGTCGGTCGACCTGGACGCCCTGGCGCAGGAGCTGCACGCGCACTACGGCGACATGCCGGACTTTTTTGCCGACGACCTGCTGGTGGTGGATCTGTCGGCCCTGCCGGCCGACAGCGCCGACGCAGCACTGGATTTCGAGCGCCTGACGGCGCTGCTGCGCACGCACCGCCTCAACCCCATCGGCGTGCGCGCCGGCAGCGCGGCCCAACGGGCCGCGGCCTTTGCTGCCGGCCTGCCGGATGCGCCCGACATGCGCCTGCCGCAGGCTTCCGCCCCGGCCGCGAGCGCGCCGGCCGACCTGCCCGCCCCCGGCGCGCTGGTCATCGACAAGCCGCTGCGCTCGGGCCAGCAGGTGTATGCGCGCGGGCGCGACCTGGTGCTGCGCGCCATGGTCAACCCCGGCGCCGAGGTCATTGCCGACGGCCACATCCACGTCTACGCGCCGCTGCGCGGGCGCGCCATCGCCGGCGCGCGCGGCTGGGCCGAGGCCTGTATCTTCGCGCGCGCCATGCAGCCCGAGCTGGTGTCGGTGGCGGGCGTGTACCGCACCAGCGACGAGCCGCTGCCCGAATCGGTGTGGGGCCACGCGGCCACGGTGTCGCTGCGCAGCAGCGAGTCGGGCGACACGCTGATCTTCGAGCCCATCACCGACTGAAACAGCCGAACGCAGAGGACGCGAAGATCACGCAAAAGACGCAAAAGGATTCACTTTTTCAATCAAATTGACTTCCAGCGCTCCCAAGAGGGGCGCTGTATGCTATAGTTTTTAAAGCAATCGGTTTGACTTTTTCTGCGTCCTCCGCGAATCCTTTGCGTCCTCTGCGTTCGGCTGTTTTTGACGACCGAGTTTCCCTTCAACCGTTTCAGCACAAACCAAGGGTGCTTTCGACATGGCAAGAATCGTCGTCGTGACTTCCGGCAAGGGCGGGGTGGGCAAGACCACCACCAGCGCTGCCTTCGCCTCGGGCCTGGCGCTGGCCGGCCACAAGACCGCCGTGATCGACTTCGACGTCGGCCTGCGCAACCTCGACCTCATCATGGGCTGCGAGCGGCGCGTGGTGTACGACCTGATCAACGTCATCCAGGGCGAGGCCAACCTGACGCAGGCGCTGATCAAGGACAAGAACTGCGAGAACCTCTACGTGCTGGCCGCCAGCCAGACGCGCGACAAGGAAGCGCTGACGCAAGAGGGCGTGAAGAAGGTGCTGGACGAGCTGGCCGAGATGGACTTCGAGTACATCGTGTGCGACTCGCCCGCCGGCATCGAGTCCGGCGCGCTGATGGCCATGCACTACGCCGACGAGGCGCTGGTGGTGACCAACCCCGAGGTCTCCAGCGTGCGCGACTCCGACCGCATCCTGGGCATGCTGGGCAGCAAGACGCAGCGCGCCATCGACGGCAAGGAGCCCGTCAAGGAGCACCTGCTGATCACGCGCTACAACCCCAGCCGCGTGGCCGACGGCCAGATGCTGAGCCTGGAGGACATCCAGGACATCCTGCGCATCAAGCTGATCGGCGTCGTCCCCGAGAGCGAGGCCGTGCTGCAGGCCTCCAACCAGGGCCTGCCCGCCGTGCACCTGAAGGGCACCGACGTGGCCGGCGCCTATTCCGACGTCATCGAGCGCTTTCTGGGCGCCGACAAGCCCATGCGCTACGTCGAGGCCGAGAAGCCCGGCTTCTTCAAGCGCCTGTTCGGGGGGCGTTGAGCCATGTCCTTCCTGTCCTTTTTTCTCGGCGAGAAGAAAAAGACCGCCAGCGTCGCCAAGGAGCGCCTGCAGATCATCCTGGCGCACGAGCGCGTGGGGCGCAACGCGGCCGAGCCCGACTACCTGCCCGAGCTGCAGCGCGAGCTGATCGCCGTCATCGGCAAATACATCAAGATCGACCCCAAGGACATCAAGGTCAACCTGGAGCGCCAGGACGACCTGGAAGTTCTGGAGGTCAAGATCGAACTGCCCGAGAAACCCGAGAAGCTCGGCAAACTGAACGTGCAGCCGGGCTGACGGCGCGCCGGCGGGTGTTGGCCGCCGGCATCGCGGGTGTGAACGATGGCAAGAATTGCCGGGTTTGTGTGCCATGGACCCGCGCGCAAATGGCGAAGCGGGCCTTCGCCACCCACAATCGGCACCATGGCCGAGCCTCCGTTTTCCGCTCCCGTGTCCCGCGTGCGTCGGCTGCGGGTGGACGTGGGCACCATCATCACCCTCGGCGTGCTGGGCCAGGCGGCGCTGCTGATCGGGCTAGGCTACTGGGGCGCCGAGCGCATCGTCGGCACCCTGGCCAGCTCGGTGCACCGCGCCGACCACCAGCGGGTGGAAGACCGCATCCGCGCCTTTCTCGATCGCAGCGTGACGGTGGCGCGCACCATGGCGGCGGCGCCGACCCTGGCGCCCGCCGGCCGCGACAGCGACGACTCGGCCGAGCTGATGTGGGCCCTGCTGTCCGAGGCGCCCGAGCTCGACAGCGTGTACGTCGCCGATGCCGCCGGCCGCATGCTGATGGTGCTGCGCTACCCGCAGCCGGTGGTGCGCCACATCGAGCGCCTGCCCGGCGTCACCCATGAGCGCTGGGAGTTCAAGCGGCCCGAGTCCGAGGGCGGCGACGCGCGCACGCGCTTCGTCACCCAGCGCACGGCCCTGCGCCAGAGCCAGTACGACCCGCTGGCGCGCCGCTGGTACCAGCAGGCGGTGGGCCGGCAGCACGCCATCTGGACCGAGCCCTACGTGTTCGACGCCGCGCGCGAGCTGGGCGTCACCTACGCCCTGCCGCTGCCGCCCTTCGACAAGACGGCCGGGCCGGCGCTGGTGGTGGCCGCCGACGTCACGCTGGGCCGGCTGTCCGACTTCGTGCGCCAGTTCAGCCGCTCGGGCCTTGGCGACAGCGCGCTGCTCAGTGCCAGCGGCATGGTGCTGGCGCGCAGCGACCAGGTCGGCGTGCCCGAGGCGCTGGTGCCGCCGCAGGGCGGCGTGCTGGGCGCGCTGGCGCAGCAGCTGCGGCGCCAGCCGCCTGAGCGCCGCGGCTTCGACGCGCGCGTCGGCGGCCAGACCTACCTGGTGCAGGCCAGCACCGTGCCGGCCACCGGCTGGACGCTGCTGAGCTGGGTGCCCGAGCGCGCGGTGCTGGGCCGGCTGCGCGACGGCGTGGTGTGGGGCTTCGCGGCGGCGCTGGCCTTCCTGGTGCTGATGCTGCTCATGTCCTGGCGCGTGGCGCGCGGCATCACCCAGCCGATCGAGCGCCTGGCGCGCAACGCCCGGCGCATCGGCCGCCTGCAGGTGCGCAAGCTGCCGCGCGTGAACAGCCGCCTGCTCGAGATCCAGCACCTCGACCAGGCGCTGGACGACTCGGCGCGCGGCCTGCAGGCCTTCATGAAGTTCGCGCCGGTCGACGTCGTCAACCAGCTGGTGGCGCAGGGCCACACCCTGCGCCCGGGCGGCGAGTCGCGCGTGCTCACCATCATGTTCGTCGACGTGCGCGGCTTCACCCAGATCGCCGAGAGCGTGCCCGTCGAGCAGCTGGTGCAGCAGCTGACACGCTTTTTCAACATCGCCGCGCGCGTCATCGCGTCTTTCGGCGGCACCATCGACAAGTTCATCGGCGACGGCCTGATGGTGCTGTGGGGCGCGCCGCTGGAGTTGACCCGGCCCGAGCTGCAGGCCTGCAGGGCCGCGCTGGCGCTGCAGCGCGCCATGGACACGCAGAATGCGCGCTGGCGCCGCTCGGGCCTGCCCGAGTTCGCCATCGGCATCGGCATCCACACCGGCCCGGTGGTGGCCGGCGTGCTGGGCGCCGCCGACCGCCTGGCCTACACCGCGCTGGGCGACAGCGTGAACGTGGCCAGCCGCGTCGAGGGCCTGAACCGGCAGCTGGGCACGCGCATCCTCCTGTCCGAGACCACGCGCGCCGGCCTGGACGGCCGCCTGCCTACGCGCGTCATCGGCACCATGCCGCTGCGCGGGCGCCAGACGCCGCTGGACGTCGCCGAATTGCTGGAAATCGTCGAGCCCGCGCGGCCATGACCGTATCATGGGCGTCACGCGTTTTCGCCCGCCGCCCATGTCCGCCGATTCCCTCCCCGCCACCGAAGCGCGCCAGCGCCCGCCCGAGCCCGCCCGCGAAACCGGCTGGCCACGCTGGATCGCCGTGCTGGTGGCCCTGGGACTGTTGCTGCTGTTCGGGCTGAAGGCCTACCAGTGGCTGCAGGGCTACGTGGCGCAGCGCCACGCCATGGCGCTGCAGGAAACCCCCGCGCTGGCCGAGCCGCAGGCCAGGCTGGTGCCGAGTGCGCCGCCCGCGCCGACCGCTGCCGCCAATGCCGAGACCGAGCCCATCGCGCCCGCCGTCACCGGCGAGGCCGTGCACCGCTGCCTGCGCCCCGACGGCCAGATGGTGCTGACCAACCAGGCCTGCCCCAGCGGCAGCCGGCCCGACGCCGCGCCGCCCGCCACGGTGCAGCGTCCGCCCGCCGCCGCGGCCATCAGCTGGGCCGGCGACGACCCCAGCCTGCACGACGCCACCTGCCACTACCTGACGGCCGAGATCGAGCGCCTGGGCTACGAGTTTCAGCAGCCGCTGCCGCCGCCGGTGATCGACGGGATCTCCACCCGCCTGTCCACCCTGCGCGGCGAAAGTGCCCAGGGTGGTTGTGCGCCGCTGCCCAAGCCCGCGGCGGCGCCGGGCGAGCGCTCGTCGCACAAGGTGCTGACCGAGCGCGCCAACGCCGCGCCCAAGGCGCGGCGTTGAAGGGGCGCGGGCGCCCCGGGTCAGGGGCGCGGCTTGGATGCCGGGCCGCTGCTCGGCCCGAAGCTGCCCGACGCCGCCTTGGGCGCCGACGCCGGTGCGCTGGCGGGGGCGGCCGGCGCCGCGGCGCTGCGCGTGCTGGTTGCCGCCGGCCGGCTGGGTGCCGGCGTCTGGGCCGATGCCGGCAGGTTCCAGGCCATCGCGGTGGTCATGACGACGGCGGCGGCGGTGCGGGCGAGTGGCTTGCTCATGTCGGGATTCCTTTCGGTCGGTTGAACATGAGCCCCAGTTTGCAGCCATTCGCTGTTACAACAACGGCGCTGGTGTTGGCCTTGTAACGGTGTGAATGCACACTAACTTGACATTTTCCAACCACCGTCCGCCGCCGCGTCGGCACCACCGCCCCCGCCCCGGCGGGCGCCGTGCGATGGCGAAAACGCCCCGCGCGCGTTAAAATGCCCGGTTAAACCGACTGGGGGTCAGTCGTTGGCGCCATGCCTTCGCCGTCATCGGGAGTTGCAGCAAACCACCCACTGCAGCGCACACCGCAGCCCGCAAACCCCAATGCACGGACGCACAAGGAGCATTCACATGGCCAAGGAAGAACTGATTGAAATGCAGGGCATCGTCAACGAGGTGCTGCCCGACACGCGCTTTCGCGTCACGCTGGACAACGGCCACGAGCTGGTGGCCTATTCGGCCGGCAAGATGCGCAAGAACCACATCCGCATCCTGGCCGGCGACCGCGTGACGCTGGAGCTCTCGCCCTACGACCTGAGCAAGGGCCGCATCAGCTTCCGCCACCTGGAGCGCCGCGGCCCGCCGCCCACCGGTGGCAATCCGCAGCGCCGTCGTCGGTGAAGTCAGCCCCACCTCCGTTGCTCCACTCGCTGCGCGATGTTTCGGCATCCCCCCTCGAAGGGGGCATCGCCAGTGACCGGGGAAACCCCGGCCACGGCGATTGCTGGCATGGCCTGCTCCGCGGCCCCTCGGCTCTTTCGGTTTCATGCACTTCGAATGGTGTTGGCCGTCGCTACTGTTTTTAAGAATTCTTTGCCGCTGGCGCGCATGGGGCAAGCGCGGACAGCTATAAAAACAAGAGTGTTCAGCGGGTCCTGGTGCGCCGCGCCCGCACCGCATCGGCCAGCGCGTGCAGCACCGGCACCGTCTGCTCGAAGCCGATGCAGGCGTCCGTCACCGACACTCCGGGCTTGAGCGGCTGGCCCGCCACCAAGTCCTGCCGCCCCTCCTGCAGGTTGCTTTCGATCATCACGCCCACGATGCGCGCGTCGCCCGCCGCCAGTTGCGCGGCGATGTCGCGCGCCACCTCGATCTGCCTTTGATGCTGCTTGCTGGAATTGGCGTGCGAGCAGTCGATCATTACCTGCTCGCGCAGCTTGGCGGCCTTCAGCAAGGCGCAGGCCGCGTCGACGTCGGCGCTTGAATAATTGGGCTGCTTGCCGCCGCGCAGGATGACGTGGCAGTCGGGGTTGCCGCGCGTCTCGAACACGGCGGCCTGGCCCATCTTGGTCAGGCCCAGAAAGGCGTGCGGCGCCTCGGCGGCGACGATGGCATCGGCCGCCACCTTCACGCCGCCGTCGGTGCCGTTCTTGAAGCCCACCGGGCAGGAGAGGCCGCTGGCCAGCTGGCGGTGGCTGGGGCTTTCCGTCGTGCGCGCGCCGATCGCGCCCCAGCTCACCAGGTCGCTGATGAACTGCGGGCTCAGCAGGTCGAGAAACTCGGTGCCCACCGGCAGGCCCAGCGCCAGCACGTCGAGCAGCAGGCGCCGCGCCAGGCGCAGGCCTTCGTTGATGGCGTAGCTGCCGTCCAGGTGCGGGTCGTTGATGTAGCCCTTCCAGCCCACGGTGGTGCGCGGCTTCTCGAAGTACACGCGCATCACCACGATCAGCTCGCCAGCCAGCGCGGCGGCCTCGGCCTGCAGCCGCCGCGCATAGTCCAGCGCCTCGTCGTGGTCGTGGATCGAGCAGGGGCCGACCACCACGATCAGCCGGTCGTCCTGCCCGTGCAGCACGCGCGCCAGCGCCGCGCGGCTGGCCTCGACCAGGTCGCTGGCGGCGGGCGGCGCCGGCAGCCATTCCTGCAGCAGCGCCGGGGTGATCAGCGGGCGCACCGCGCCGATGCGCACGTCGTCGATGCGGGTGCTGTCCAGGGTGCCGGGGGCTTCGAATTCGGGCATGGTAAAATTTTCAGTCAAATGTGCTTCTGGCGCCCGTGGATCAAGCGCGGAAAGCTATCAAAATCATACTTCATCGCGCAGCGGGCTCAGCTTTTCGCGCCGCACCATCGTGATGGCCTCGAACGGGCAGCGCACCGCGCACAGCGCGCAGCCGGTGCAGCCGCCCGCATCGTCCAGCGCCGAAATCTTGACGCCGCCGCGCGGATGCAGCGACAGCACGTGCGGCGGGCACACCGCCACGCACCAGCCGCAGCCGGTGCAGCGTCCGGGGTCGATCACCGGCAGGGCCAAGCCGCGTGCTTGCATGGTGCGGCCATTGTCGCGGCTGGCGGCCGCGTGCGCCCGCGCGCCACGGCATGCCTATCATGGCGTGTCATGCAAGCCGAGCCGATCTCCCGCCACCTGCGCATCGAAGGCCGCGTGCAGGGCGTGTTCTACCGCGCCAGCCTGATCGACGAGGCGCGCCGCCTGGGCCTCACGGGCTGGGTGCGCAACCGGCGGGACGGCAGCGTCGAGGCCGTGGCGCAGGGCGCGCCCGAGGCCGTGCAGGCCCTGATCGACTGGGCCCATCGCGGCCCGCCGCGCGCGCAGGTGAGCGCGGTGCAGGTCAGCCCGGCGCCCGCGCAGACCCACACCGGCTTCGAGCAGCGCGACACCGCCTGAGCGGCATCAAGCGCGGGCAAACGGCGCCACGCCGATCCAGGCCGCGTGCAGCCAGAAGGCAAACACCGCCCAAGCGACCACGCCGACGAGCACCGCGATCGCGGTCGGGCCCATGGTGCCCGGTGCATACACCGTGCCCAGCGCCCGGTCGCGCCGGCGCGCGGCGCGAAAGTCCAGCACCGCCCACAGCAAGAAGGCGCCGAACAGCACCAGATCGGCCAGCGTGCCCGTGGCCAGCAGGTGGCCGAAGGCCCACAGTTTCACGCCCAGGATCATCGGATGGTGCAGCCGCGCGCGAATGCGGTTGCGCGGCACATAGGCCGCCGCCACCAGGATGAAGGCCGCCAGCGTGAACAGCGAATTGAGGTGCTTGAGCATGGCCGGCGGGCTCCACAGCACCACCGGCAGCAGGCGCGCCTGCGCAAAGCCCCACACGATCAGCGCGAAGCCGATCAGCGAGAGGGCGGAGTACAGCCCCTTCCAGCCCATCTCGCCCCACCGCGCGATGCCGCGCGTGCGCCAACCCTCGGCACAGATGCGCACCGAATGCACGCCCAGAAACACGATCAGCCCCAGCACCAGCACCAGCATTCCCATCTTGCGCTCCAGTTGTGCGCCGTGGCGCGTGGCGCGCATTATGGGCTGTCGCCCAGGCGCTGACGCGCCTCTTCGGCAAGTGGCACCATGCCTCCGATTCCTTCAAGGAGCATCCGACATGCCCAACCCCGACCAGCCCCTGCACGAGCACCTGCGCCAGCACGCGCGCACCCGCGCCGAGCGCCCGGCCCTCATCTGGTACGGCGCCACCCTCACGTGGGCCGAGCTGGACCGCGCCAGCGACGCCTTTGCCGCGCGCCTTCAGGCGCTGGGCGTGCAAAAGGGCGAGCCGGTGCTGCTGTTCTTGAACAACTGCCCGCAGTACATCGTGGCGCACTACGGCATCCAGAAGATCGGCGCCATCGTCTGCCCCAGCGGGCCGCTCAACAAGGCGCACGAGCTGGGCTATCAGGTGGGCGACCTGCAGGCGCGCGTGATCGTGGCCGCCAGCGAGCTGCTGCCGGTGGTGGAGCAGGTGCGCCTCGGCAGCACGCTTGAGCACGTGTTCGCGGTGCACTACGCCGACCTGCTGCCCGCGCAGCCCACGCTGGACTTGCCCGCCGAGCTGATCGCCGCGCGCCAGGCGCCGCGCCAGGTGCCCGCCGGTTGCGAAGACTTCGAGGCCGTGATGCGCCAGGACGCGCGGCCCGCGCCGGTCGATCTGAGTCTGGACGACGTGGCGTTGATGACTTACACCAGCGGCACGACGGGCCTGCCCAAGGGCGCCATGCTGAGCTACGGCAACGCCCTGTTCAAGACACGGGTCACGGCGCAGACGGCCGAGCTGGGCGCGGACGACGTGGCGCTGTCGGTGGCGCCGCTGTACCACATTGCCGGCATGCTGATGGCGGTCAACACGCCGGTGCTGGCGGGCGCCACGCAGGTGCTGCTGTTTCGCTTCGACCCGCTGGCGGTGCTGCAGGCCATCGCGCAATACCGGGTCACGCATTGGTACTCCATCGCGCCCATGAACCTCGCCTGCATGCAGGTGCCGGGCGCCGAGCGCTACGATTTGAAGAGCTTGCGGCGCAACCCCGTCACCAGCTTCGGCATCACCTTCACCGAGCCGCTGGCGCACCAGTGGCAGGCCTTCACCGGCGGCGCATGCATCAGCTGCGAGGCGGCCTATGGCCTGTCCGAGACGCACACCATGGACACCGGCATGCCCTTTGACGCCATCCGCTGGGGCACGCACGGCAAGCCCATGCCGGGGGTCAGCATCCGCATCGTCGACCCCGACACCGGCGCCGAGCGGCCGGTGGGCGAGCTGGGCGAGATCACCCTGCTGTCGCCCGGCAACTTCAAGGGCTACTGGAACAAGCCCGAGGCCACCGCCGCGACCTTGCGCAACGGCTGGGTGCACACCGGCGACATGGGCAAGCTCGACGCCGAGGGCTACTTGACCTTCATCGGCCGCTTCAAGGAGATGATCAAGGTCTCGGGCTACAGCGTGTTCCCCGAGGAGGTCGAAACCATCCTGATCAAGCACCCGGCGGTGGCGCAGGCCGCCGTCATCGCGCAGGCCGACCCGGACAAGGGCGAGGTGGTCAAGGCCTTCATCGTCAAGAAGCCCGGCGCCGACGTGACGGCCGAGGCGCTGATCGCCTGGTCGCGCGAGAACATGGCCTTGTACAAGGCGCCGCGCCACGTGCGCTTCATCGACGCCCTGCCGGCCACGGGGGCCGGCAAGGTGCTGCGGCGGATGTTGAAGGATGTGGATTGACTGCAGCAGCCCAATCGGTTGGGATGCGCCGCCGCCCCTCACTCCTCCCTCTCCCCAGAGGGGCGAGGGCGATCGGCCTTGTGGGTTTTACCCCCTCTCCCTCTGGGAGAGGGTTGGGGTGAGGGCGGCGGCGTTGCAACACACGGAAGCGGATTCAAGTGAGCTCTTCAACCTTCAAAAAAATCCTCATCGCCAATCGCGGCGTTCTGGCCACAGGCCAGGCGAAGCAAACCGCCCTGGCGCGCGTCAGCGCGCGGGCGATGAGCCGCGAGACCCCGCATGTTTAATAAAATCCTCATCGCCAACCGCGGCGAAATCGCCCTGCGCATCGTGCGTGCCCTGCAGGAGCTGGGCATCGCCAGCGTGGCGATCTATGCCGACGACGACGCCCACGCGCCCCACGTGCAAGCCGTCGACACGGCCGTCGCCCTGGGCGCCACGGGCCCGGCGGCGTACTTGGACGGCGCGCGCCTGCTGGCCATCGCGCGCGAGCAGGGCGCCGACGCCATCCACCCCGGCTACGGGTTCCTCAGCGAGCGCGCCGACTTCGCGCGCGCCTGCGCGGCGGCCGGCGTGCGCTTCATCGGCCCCATGCCCGAGCAGCTGGCGCTGTTCGGCGACAAGGCCCAGGCGCGCGCGCTGGCGCTGCGCCTGGGGGTGCCGCTGCTGCCGGGCAGCGCGGGCGCCGTCACGCTGGATGAGGCGCAGGCCTTTCTGGCCGCGCAGGGCGGCGCGGGCGTGATGCTGAAGGCCGTCAGCGGCGGTGGCGGACGCGGCATGCGCGCGGTGCGCAACGCGGACGAGTTGGCCGCCGCCTACGAGCGCTGCCGCGGCGAGGCGCGCGCGGCCTTTGGCGTGGACGACGTGTACGTCGAGCGCCTGATGGAAGGCGCCCGCCACATCGAGGTGCAGGTGCTGGGCGATGGCGTGGACGCGATGGCGCTGGGCGAGCGTGAATGCACGCTGCAGCGGCGCTTTCAGAAACTGGTCGAAATCGCGCCCAGCCCCAGCCTGCCCCAGGCGCTGCGTGACAAGCTGACCGCCGCCGCGCTGCAGATGGCGAGCGCGCTGCGCTATGAGGGCCTGGGCACCTTCGAATTCCTGGTCGATGCCGCCTCCAGCGACCTGCCCTTCGTCTTCATGGAGGCCAACCCGCGCCTGCAGGTCGAGCACACCATCACCGAGGAGGTGTTCGGCATCGACCTGGTGCAGGCGCAGATCCGGCTGGCGGCCGGCGAGCGCCTGCGCGCCGTCGGGCTCGACCCCGCCGCGCCGCCGCTCCCGCTGGGCACTGCGATCCAGTGGCGCATCAACGCCGAGACGCTGGACGCCCAGGGCCAGGCCACGCCCGGCAGCGGCACGCTTTCGCGCTTCGATCTGCCCGCCGGCCCCGGCGTGCGCGTCGACACCCACGGCTTTGCCGGCGCCACGCCCTCGCCGCATTACGACACCCTGCTGGCCAAGCTGATCGTGCACGCGCGCGGCGGCTTTGCCGATGCACTGCGCCGCTCGCAGCGCGCGCTGGCCGAGTTCCGCATCGAGGGCCTGCCGACCAACGTGCCACTGCTGCGCGCCCTGGCCGCGCGGCCCGAGATGGCCAGCCAGCAGCTGCATACGCGCTGGCTGGAGGCGGCGCTGCCCGAGTTGCTCGATGCTTCCAAATCAATAGCTGTTTGCGCACAACCCGCGGGCGCTGCAAGCCAAAATCATTTAAAACCCGCGGCCGACGTGCCCGCCCACGCCATCGTGGCCCCCATGCCCGCGCGCCTGGTGCAGCTGAGCGTGGCCGTGGGCGACGAGGTGCCCCAGGGCGCCGAAATCGCCGTGCTCGAAGCCATGAAGATGGAGCACGTGCTGGCCGCGCCGCACGCCGGCCGGGTGGCCCGGCTGCTGGCCGTGCCCGGCGGCTATCTGGGCGAAGGCCAGCCCTTGCTGGTGCTCGACCCCATCGCGGGTGAGGTGTGCCCACGCGCGGAGGATGCCACCGCGCACGACCCCGACCACATCCGCGCCGACCTGCAGCGCGTGCTCGACCGCCACGCGCAGACGCTGGACGCGGCGCGGCCCGAGGCCATGGCCAGGCGCCACGCCCAGGGCAGCCGCAGCGCGCGCGAGAACATCCAGGATTTGTGCGACGCGGGCAGCTTCATCGAATACGGCGCGCTGGCCATTGCCGCACAAACGCGGCGGCGCAAGCTCGACGACCTGATCGCCAACACCCCGGCCGACGGCATGATCACCGGCATCGGCGGTGTCAACGGCGCCATCTTCGGCCCCGAAAAGGCGCGCACGGTGGTGATGGCCTACGACGCCACCGTGCTGGCCGGCACCCAGGGCATGCGCAACCACGCCAAGACCGACCGCATGCTGGGCCTGGCGCAAGACCAGAAGCTGCCCGTCGTGCTGTTTGCCGAAGGCGGCGGCGGCCGGCCGGGCGACACCGACACCGCGGTCGTCGCCGGCCTGCACGTGCACACCTTCGCGGCCTATGCGGCGCTGTCGGGCCAGGTGCCGGTGGTCGGCATCGTGCACGGGCGCTGCTTTGCCGGCAACGCCGCGCTGGTGGGCTGCAGCGACGTCATCATCGCCACGCGCGCCAGCAACCTCGGCATGGGCGGGCCAGCCATGATCGAAGGCGGCGGCCTGGGCGTGTTCGCCCCCGAGGACATCGGCCCCAGCGCCGTGCAGCACGCGGGTGGCGTGATCGACGTGCTGGTCGACGATGAGGCGCAGGCGGTGGCCGCGGCGCGCCACTACCTGTCGTTTTTCCAGGGTCGGGTCAAGGACTGGATCGAACCCGACCAGCGCGCCCTGCGCCAGCTGGTGCCCGAGAACCGCCTGCGCGTGTACGACACCCGCCGCGCCATGGAAGGCCTGGTCGACCAGGGCAGCCTCTTGATGCTGCGCACCGGCTTCGGCATCGGCATCCACACCGCTTTTGGGCGCATCGAAGGCCGCCCGGTCGGCCTGCTGGCCAACAACCCGCTGCACCTGGGCGGCGCCATCGACGCGCCCGCCGCCGACAAGGCCGCGCGCTTCATGCAGCTGTGCGACGCGCATGGGCTGCCCATCGTCAGCCTGGTCGACACGCCCGGCTTCATGGTCGGCCCCGAGGTGGAAAGGACCGCCCAGGTGCGCCACGTCAGCCGCATGTTCGTCACCGCCGCCGCCCTGCGCGTGCCCTACTTCAGCGTGGTGCTGCGCAAGGGCTACGGCCTGGGGGCCATGGGCATGACGGCCGGCAGCTTTCACGCGCCGCTGTTCACCGTCGCCTGGCCCACCGGCGAGTTCGGCGGCATGGGCCTGGAAGGCTACGTGCGCCTGGGCTTTCGCAAGGAGCTGGCGGCCGCCCCCGAAGGCCCCGAGCGCGACGCCCTGTTCGCCCAGCTGCTGGCGCGCCAATACGCGCACGGCGAGGCCATCAACATGGCCACCGCGCTGGAGATCGACGCCGTGATCGACCCCTTTGATACCCGCGCCTGGCTGGCGCGCGGGCTGGCCGGGGCGCGCGTGGCAGCGGGCGGGCGGCGGTTTGTGGATGCGTGGTAGCGCCGCTGGCTGGATCAGTTCCCGCCACGCAGTGATCGCGGCTGAAGGCTCGTTTCGTTTGCGATGATGGGGGTGGCGGCCTGCCCAATCTGGCGCGCACCACAGGCTGCGACAATTCTCCCCGCGCACCACCCGCGGATTCCATCGTTTGGACCGAATGTCGCCCAACATCCTTCACCCATGAACTTCAGCGCTTCCCGCTTGGCCGTCGTCGGCCTGGGCTACGTCGGCCTGCCGCTGGCCGTCGAATTCGGCAAGCAGCGCGCCACGCTGGGCTTCGACATCAACTCCGCCCGCGTGGCCGAACTGCAGGGCGGGCACGACCACACGCTCGAATGCAGCCCCGAGCAGCTGCGCGCCGCCCACCACCTGCGCTTCAGCCACCAGACGGCCGACTTGAAGGACTGCCAGGTCTTCATCGTCACCGTGCCTACCCCGGTGGATCAGACCAACCGGCCAACCCTCACACCCCTCATCAAGGCCAGCCAGACCGTGGGCGCCGTGCTGAAAAAGGGCGACGTGGTCATCTACGAGTCCACCGTCTACCCCGGTGCCACCGAGGAGATCTGCGTGCCCGAGCTGGAGCGTGCCAGTGGCCTCAGGTTTAACCAGGACTTCTTCTGCGGCTACAGCCCCGAGCGCATCAACCCCGGCGACAAGGTCAACACCCTGACCACCATCAAGAAGATCACCAGCGGCAGCACGCCCGAGGTGGCTGCGGCCGTCGATGCGCTTTACAGCGAGGTCATCTCCGCGGGCACCCACAAGGCCGGCTCCATCAAGGTGGCCGAGGCCGCCAAGGTCATCGAGAACACCCAGCGTGATCTGAACATCGCCCTGGTCAACGAGCTGTCGGTCATCTTCGCGCGCCTGGGCATCGACACGCTCGAGGTGCTCGATGCGGCCGGCAGCAAATGGAACTTCCTGCCCTTTCGCCCGGGCATGGTGGGCGGCCACTGCATCGGCGTCGACCCGTACTACCTGACCCACAAGGCCGAGCAGGTGGGCTACTTGCCGCAGGTCATCCTGGCTGGACGGCGCATCAACGACAACATGGCGCGCTACGTGGCGCGCAACACCATCCGCCGCATGCTGCAGAACGGCCTGGACGTCCCGCGCTGCACCATCGGTGTGCTGGGCATCACCTTCAAGGAAAACTGCCCCGACATCCGCAACAGCAAGGTGGTCGACATGGTGCGCGAATTCGAGGCTTGGGGCGCCAAGGTTACCGTGGCCGACCCGTGGGCCGATGCCGACGAGGTGGCGCGCGAGTACGACATTCGACTCGAACCGATCGACGCCGGGCATCCTGTCGATGCGCTGGTCGTCGCCGTCGGGCACCGCGAATATCGTTGTCTCGCGCCGACCGAACTGCGCCGCTACTGCCGTGGTCCAAAGCCGGTGCTGGCCGATGTCAAGAGTCTGTACGACAGGCACGAGGCCGCAGCCCAAGGTTTCAGCGTATTCCGCCTCTGAACGCGACCCATGAAAAACTTCGCCCTCATCGGCGCCGCCGGCTACATCGCCCCGCGCCACATGCGCGCCATCAAGGACACCGGCAACCGCCTGTCCGTGGCCTACGACATCAACGACTCGGTCGGCATCATCGACAGCATCTCGCCCCAAAGCGAGTTCTTTACCGAGTTCGAGCGCTTCTACGAGCACGCCCACCAGCTCAAGCGCAACCCCGCCACCGCGCTCGACTACGTCGCCATCTGCTCGCCCAACTACCTGCACCACCCGCACATCGCCGCCGGCCTGCGCCTGGGGGCCGACGTCATCTGCGAAAAACCCCTGGTGCCCACGCCCGAGCTGCTGGACGAACTCGCCCTGGTTGAAAAAGAGACCGGCCGGCGCGTATACAACATCCTGCAGCTGCGCCACCACGACGCCATCCTCAAGCTGCGCGAAAAGGTTGCCGCCGCACCGGCCGACCGCAAGTTCGACGTCGAGCTGACCTACATCACCAGCCGCGGCAAGTGGTACATGGAAAGCTGGAAGGGCGACCCGCGTAAATCCTTCGGCGTGGCCACCAACATCGGCGTGCACTTCTACGACATGCTGCACTTCGTCTTCGGCCAGCTGCAGCGCAACGTGGTGCACTACAGCGGCGAATCCAAGGCCGCCGGCTACCTCGAATACGAACGCGCCCGCGTGCGCTGGTTCCTGTCCATTGACGCGAACGACTTGCCCGACGCGGTCAAGGGCAAGAAGCCCACCTTCCGCAGCATCGACATCAGCGGCGAGCAGCTGGAATTTTCCGAAGGCTTCACCGAGCTGCACACCACCAGCTACCGCGAAATCCTGGCCGGCCGCGGCTACGGCCTGGCCGACGCCCGCCACTGCATCGAGACCGTCAATGTCATCCGCACCGCTCAGCCGGTGCGCGGCGCAGCGGGCGAGGTGCATCCCTTCGTGGCGCGGCTGGCATGACGGGGCCCAACTACACCGTCCACCCTGGCGCCATCGTCGATGAGGGCGCGCAGATCGGCGACGGCAGCCGCATCTGGCACTTCGTGCATGTGTGCGGCGGCGCGCGCATCGGGCGGGGCGTGTCACTGGGGCAGAACGTCTTCGTCGGCAACCAGGTCGTCATCGGCGACCGCTGCAAGATCCAGAACAACGTCAGCGTGTACGACGGCGTCACGCTGGAAGAGGGCGTGTTCTGCGGTCCCAGCATGGTCTTCACCAACGTCCACAACCCGCGCGCCCTGATCGAGCGCAAGAGCGAATTCCGCGCCACCCTGGTGAAAAAAGGCGCCACCCTGGGCGCCAACTGCACCGTGGTCTGCGGCGTGACGATTGGCGAGCACGCCTTCATCGGCGCTGGCGCCGTCGTCAACAAGGACGTGCCCGCCTACGCCCTGATGGTCGGCGTGCCGGCCCGTCAAGTCGGCTGGATGAGCGAGTTCGGCGAGCAACTCGACCTACCCGCGCAGGGTCAAGGCGAGGCGGTGTGCCGGCACACGGGAGCGCGTTATGTTCTGCATGGTCAGATACTGCACAAAGTGGCGACCACTGCCCCATGAATCATTGACTACAATGATTGCATCGCAATCAATGCATCAAAAAACGACCATGAGCAGCATCACCATCCGAAACCTGGACGACCAACTCAAGGCCAGCTTGCGGCTGCGCGCCGCGCGCCACGGCTTGTCCATGGAGCAGGAAGTCCGAAACATTCTGCAAAGCACCCTGGCCGCCGAGCCGGGTGCCGTCGATGGCCTGGACTTTGCCTTGCGCATCAACCGGCGCTTCAAGGGCCTGGGGGCTGACGACATTCCCTTGCAAGCCCGCCAGTCCGCGCGCCCGCTGCCCGATTTCGGCAGGCCATGAGCAGCACCGCTTACCTGCTCGACACCAACGTCCTGTCCGAGCTGATGCGTGAAAACCCCGCGCCAGCCGTGTTGCAATGGTTTGCCGGTCAGGCGGCCAGCCTGCTGCACACCAGCACCGTCACCCAGGCTGAAGTATTGACTGGCATCGCCCTGCTGCCGGCCGGCAAGCGTCGCGACACACTGGCGCAAGCCGCGCAGCAGATTTTTAAAGAAGACTTTCTCGGGCGTTGCATCACTTTCGACAGCGTCGCCGCCGAGCACTACGCCCTGCTGCGAGCGCAACGCCAGCACGCCGGCCAGCCCATCCACACCGAAGACGCCCAGATTGCTGCGATCGCGCTGGCGGCCGGAATGGCGCTGGTCACCCGCAACACCAAGGATTTCGCAGGAATTGACGGCCTGGCGCTCGTCAACCCCTGGCAACCGCACTGAACCCCATGGACTTCATCGACCTCAAGAGCCAATACCAGCGCCTGAAGGCCGACATCGACGCCGGCATCGCCCGCGTACTGGCGCACGGGCAGTACATCCTGGGCCCCGAAGTGGCCGAGCTGGAAGAGAAGCTCGCCGCCTACACCGGCGCCAAACACTGCATCAGCGTCGCTAACGGCACGGATGCGCTGCAGGTTGCGCTGATGGCGCTGGGCGTGGGGCCGGGCGACGAGGTCGTCACGCCAGGCTTCACCTACATCGCCACCGCCGAAACCGTGGCCCTGCTGGGCGCCAAGCCGGTCTACGTGGACGTTGACCCGCGCACCTGCAACCTCGACCCGGCGCTGCTGGCAGCCGCCATCACCCCGCGTACCAAGGCCATCATCCCCGTCAGCCTGTACGGCCAGTGCGCCGACTACGACGCCATCAACGCCATTGCCGCCCAACACGGCATCCCGGTGATCGAAGACGCCGCGCAAAGCTTTGGCGCCACCTACAAGGGCCGCAAAAGCTGCAACCTGACAACGATAGCCTGCACCAGCTTCTTCCCCAGCAAGCCGCTGGGCTGCTACGGCGACGGCGGTGCCATCTTCACCAGCGACGACCAACTCGCCATCGTGCTGCGCCAGATCGCCCGTCACGGGCAAGCCCGCCGCTATCACCACGTGCGCGTCGGCGTCAACAGCCGCCTGGACACCCTGCAAGCCGCCGTCCTGCTGCCCAAGCTGGCCGTGCTGGACGAGGAAATCGCGCTACGCCAGCAAGTCGCCCAGCGCTACGCCGACCTGCTCCATCTCCCGCGCGCGGGAGAGGGCAGGGGTGAGGGCGCATCCACCATCCAACTGCCGCACATTGAACCCCACAACACCAGCGTGTGGGCGCAGTACACCATTCAAGTTGCCAACCGCGACCAGGTGCAGGAGCGCCTGAAGGCCGCCGGCGTTCCCACCGCAGTGCACTACCCCATCCCGCTCAATCGGCAACCCGCCGTGGCCGACCCCGCCGCCCACCTGCCCGTGGGCGATGCCTTGGCGCAAAAAGTCATCAGCCTGCCCATGCATCCGTATTTGAATCAAGCCAGCATCGCGGGCATCATCAGCGCGCTGGAATCAGCGTGATGCACGATACCCATCGGTCGAAATGCGGCGACATCGATTTCTCGGCGCGTTACGACGAACACCGGCGACGTAATTTTCTTGAAAAGGTTTGAAATTGATCAACCGCGCGGGGAGGGAACTCGTGTCGTTGCCGCAGTTCTGGGTGTACGAAAAACCTGCCCAATTTGCACAATGGAATTGCTGGAGTGAGCGCGCGGAAGGTGCGTATGCAGACAACTGTCCAATTGCGATGGCACGTTGCAACGTCTTTGCAACTGAAATCACTATCCGACCGTTCGGCCCAAGGTCTTTTGCCACCAACTCTTTGACGGTGGCGCACCGTCTATCTCTGTAATGCAGAAACGCGAGATGCTGACTGCGCTTGGGCTGCAGGCAATAGGCTCAGCCGCAGTGTTGTTGGCGACTGTTCTCTTGGGCGTACGTCTGGGGCCAGAGATTCAAGGCGGCTTCAGCAACGTGAAAGCCGAAATCGAATTCCTGTCGGCGTTGACGATGTTCGGCTTGCCACAGGCGCTTTTTTTCTACGTCAAGTCGGGGCGACTTGATGGTCGTGACGCTCTGCGTTGGATCGTTGGTTGTACGGCGCTCGCGCTCATCTTGGGCGTGGCTTACGCGGTCTACCGGGCACAGTCCATGGCCGTCACGATGCTTCTGGCCGTCGCGGTGAGTGCGATGGTGGCGCACGGGACGATGCGCGGGCTGCTATTGGTCGAGTCACGGCCGATCTGGTTCAGCTTGCTCACCGCGTTGCCACAGATGCTGTTGTTGTGTGGCGTAGCAACCGCGATCGAATTTGGAGCGGCCGATGTGCGGGCATGGTTGATGGTGTTTGCGGCGGCTTACATCGTTGCCGGCGTTGCTGTCTGGCGCCGGCTTTCGCGTTCGCCCCTGCGCGCTGCCACGCACAAGGTATCTTGGCGAGCGCTTTTGCACTATGGGATGGCCAACTGGCTTACGGCGATTCTTGTCACGGCCGCGATCTTGTTTGCGCAACATTGGGTTGATAAGGATCTGGGGGCTGCCGCACTTGGCCAGTTCACCATGGCCATGATGTTGGCCCAAGTGCCGCTCACGCCCATCAGCTACGTCGCACCGCTGCTGTTTCGGCGCTGGATGGATCGCCCCGGCGCAGAAGCATCACGACAAATTGCCTCGATGGTGTTTGCAACGTTTTTGGGTGCTGCGGCAATCGCGTGGTTTGTTGCCATTGTGAAACCCGAACTTGGATTGGGCATGGCCTACGTCGGCGCATTGCCCGCACTTGCCGTGTTGCTCACTGGGTGTGCCGCGGAAGCTGCTTCTCGCGTGCTGACCGTGCAGGCGAGCGCACGGGGTACGCCATGGATCGCAGTTCGTGCCGAAGCAATCCGTTGGACCGTATTGCTTGTCGCCTGGATGATATTGCCAGAGCCGTCGCTCACGGTGATTTGCGCTGTGTGGGCGGCGGGCGCTTGGGCGGCGGCGGGAGTGTTTGTTTGGCACACACGTGACGCTCGCATGGAGATAACGACGTGACGTCAAGCATTAAATGGGCGACGGTCCTTGTGCGTGCAGTGATCATTATTGGATTATCAAGCCGTGTTGGAGCGCAGGCATGAAAATTCTCCTGCTGTGTGAGGCCTATCCGACGCCTCAAAACCTATACGCAATGAGTTTCGTGCATTCGCGAGCAATCGAATACGTCCGTGCTGGCCATACGGTCAGTGTTCTATCGTTTTCGACGGATAGAGATTATGTTTTCGAAGGTGTTAAGATATTAACAAATAAAAGCGCGGCGACGAAACGCAACTTTGATGTTGTGATGGCACATGCACCCAACATACGGCATCATCTGCGGTTCCTTGCAGGGTTTGAATCTCTTCCACTGGTGTTATTTATCCACGGCCATGAAGTATTGTGGGTGAATCGCTACTATCCACGCCCTTTTGGTTTTGATCGTGGTGCAACTGAAACCTTAACCAGGGCAGTGCGTACCATTTACGATCCATTGAAACTGTCGTTGCTGCGGGCCTTCTGTAAGCGGCAAGTCGCTACAACGCGGCCACTGGGATTTGTTTTCGTGAGCGAATGGATGCGGCGTGAGGCGATCGCATGTAACCCTTGGATGGGGCTCAAAGAAGGTTGGCACAGCACGGTCATTCCAAATGCCGTGAACACTGCATTTCTCGATAGCTTCTACGAACCGGCACCTGAATTTATGGCAGATTTTGTGTGCATTCGCCCGTTTGACAACCCTAAGTATGCGGTTGATGTCGTAGCGAAGTGGGCGACAATGATTCCGCACAAAAGGTTTCACATTTATGGAAACGGGCGTTATTTCGATGAAAACCCGCCGCCACCAAATGTTCATATATTCAAGCAGTTTATCGCTCAGCGGGATATTCCTGCGCTGCTTAATAACTACCGCGCATGTGTGATGCCGACACGGCTCGATTCGCAAGGCGTGATGATGTGTGAAATGGCCAGCTACGGCATACCGCTGTTCACATCCGATACAGACGTTACCCGCCAGATGCTGGGCGGCTTCGACAACGTGCGCTTCGTGGCGCCAGGGATGAACCCGGCTGCTTTGCTGGATCAAATACCGCAGGTCCTGCATAGCGACGAACCAGTGCGTCGTCGCTTTGATGCTCGTGTGCTTGCAGCACGTGAGCTGGCTTTCGCCGAAGGACTGTTGGCATTCAGGCCGCGCTCACCCTTATAGAGAAATCACTCCGTCATTTTGTCCTTATAAAAAGGACAAAATTTCATAAAATCATCCTGTATGGAAAGCCAATACAGCCCCCTCCTGCTGCAAAAAATCATCGACGCCCAGGCCGCGCCCCTGCCGGCCCTGACGCGCCGTGACGTCTGGCTGCCCGCCGTGCCCGGCAAGGCGCTGGCCGTGATCGGCATGCGGCGCGCGGGCAAAACCAGTTTTTTGTGGCAATTGCTGGCCGAGCGCCACGCCCAAGGCACTCCGCGCGAGGGGCTGCTGTACATCAGCTTTGAAGACGAGCGTCTGGCCGGCATGCAGGCGAGCGACCTGGACGCGCTGGTGGAAGCCTATTACCGCCTGCACCCCGAATGGCGCGACCAGCGGCGCTGCACCTTCTTCCTCGACGAAGTCCAGACCGTGCCCGGCTGGGAGCTGTTTGCCCGCCGCCTGCTGGATACCGAGAACATCGAGCTGTTCTTGTCGGGCTCGTCGGCCAAGCTGCTCTCGCGCGAGGTGGCCACCAGCATGCGCGGGCGCGCGCTGGAGGCCACCGTCACCCCCTTCAGCTTTCGCGAAGCGCTGCGCCACGCCGGCCGCGAGCCCACCAAGCCCCCCAGCCACCTGACCAAGGCCGAGCAGTCGCAGCTGGACCACGACCTGGGCGCGTATTTGCAACAAGGCGGCTTTGCCGAGGCACAGGGCCTGGACACCCGCAGCCGCAGCGAACTGCTGCGCAGCTATGTCGATGTGCTGCTGCTGCGCGACGTGATGGAGCGCCACAACCTGAGCCAGCCCCAGGTGTTGCGCTGGCTGGTGCAGCAGCTGCTGGGCAACGCGGCGGGCGCGTTCAGCATCAACAAATTTCATGCCGACCTGCGTTCGCGCGGCGTGCCGGTGGCCAAGGACACCTTGCACCAGATGCTGGCGCACCTGGAAGACGCCTTCCTGCTGCACAGCGTGGCGCTGGCCACCGACTCCATCCGCCGCCAGCAGGTCAACCCGCGCAAGGTGTACCCGGTGGATACCGGGTTGATGGCCGTGTTCGACAAGTCGGGCAAACCCAACACCGGCCACGCACTGGAGGTGGCGGTGCTGCACACCCTGCTGCGCAGCGGCGCGCAGGTGGGCTATGTGCTGACCCCGGCTGGTTACGAGGTGGACTTTCATGCCGCTCTGCCCAGCGGCGAGCAGTGGCTGGTGCAGGTGTGTCTGGACCTGGGCGACAGCGCCACGCTGCAGCGCGAAGTGCGCGCCCTGCAGGACGCCCGCCAGCAATGGCCCCAGGCCCGCTGCCTGCTGGTGGGGCAGCAGGTGCCGCCCACCGTCGCCCTGCCGCCAGGCATTGAATTGCACCGCGCCAGTCATTGGCTGCTGGAAGGAAGGCCGTGACGGAAAAAATCATCTCTGTGGGCGATGTGATGTACGACGTGCCACGCACCCTGGCCCGCGCTGCACAACTGGGCCGCCCGCTCGACATGGCCACCCCGCTGGCCACCTGCCACAGCAGCTATAAAACATGAGAAAAATTCTCACCGTCCTGGGCGCACGCCCGCAGTTCATCAAGGCCAGTGTGGTGTCGCACGCCATTGCACAGACCGATGGGTTGAGCGAAGTGCTGGTGCATACTGGTCAGCACTTCGACGCCAACATGTCCGACGTCTTCTTTGTCGAACTGGGCATGGCCAAGCCCGACTATTTTTTGGACATTCACGGCGGCAGCCACGGCGCCATGACCGGGCGCATGTTGACCGAGGTCGAGCGGGTGCTGCTGCAGGAGCGGCCCGACGCGGTTTTGGTGTACGGCGACACCAACTCGACCCTCGCGGGAGCACTGGCTGCGGTCAAGCTGCAAATTCCGGTTGCGCACGTGGAGGCGGGTTTGCGCAGCTTCAACATGGCCATGCCCGAAGAGGTCAACCGCATTCTTGCGGATCGCATCGCGCACTGGCTGTTCACCCCGACCGATACCGCTGCCAACAACCTGGCGCGTGAGGGGGTCGCGCCCGAGCAGGTCATCCCGGTGGGCGACGTGATGCTCGACGTTGCCCTGCATCACGGCCAACGCGTGCAGGAGTGCGGCGGTGCGCTTGGTCGGCTGGCGTTGCGGCCGAAGGCGTATGTCCTCGCGACCATCCACCGTGCCGAAAACACCGACCATCCCGAACGGCTGGCCGCGATCGTCGATGCGCTTGCTGCTACCGCGCGTCAGTTGCCGGTGGTGTGGCCGCTGCATCCGCGCACACGCGTCATGCTGGCAGCGGCGGGGCTGCTGGACGCGCTGGCGTGCAAGGTGCGCTTGATCGATCCGGTGGGCTATCTGGACATGGTGCAACTCGAGAAATTCGCCGCGCTCGTTGCCACCGACTCCGGCGGGGTACAGAAGGAAGCCTTCTTTCACCGGGTACCCTGTGTCACGCTGCGCGACGAGACCGAATGGGTCGAACTGGTGGGCGCCGGCTGGAACCGCCTGGTGTCGCCCAAGAATGCGTCGGACATGGTTGGCGCGATTCAGGCTGCACTGGGCAGCCGGGGTGAGGACGTGCAGCCTTACGGAACAGGGGACGCCGCCGCAAGGATCGTGCGGCGTTTGCAGCAGGACCTGTGCGCATGAACATCCTGCTCATCAACCACTACGCCGGCTCGCCGCGCCATGGCATGGAGTTTCGGCCGTACTACCTGGCGCGCGAATGGACGCGCATGGGGCACCAGGTGCAGATCGTGGCGGTCTCGTATTCGCACATCCGCGCGCAGATTAACCGCCTCGGCCTGGCCGACGCCGTGCAGTTGCATGGCCGGCTTCATGATGCCGGCATGGCCGCCGTGCTGGCGCGTTGCAAGCTGTCGATCAGCGTGCCGCGCAGCGACGCGACCTCGGTCTCGGTGCTGGAAAGCATGGCCTGCGGCCGGGCCGTGATAGTCAGCGATCTGCCGGCCAACCACGACTGGCTGGATGCCCGTCCGCTGGTGCCCGCGGGCGACGTCGCTGCGTTGCCGCGCGTGTGGGGCGATCTGATCGACAAGGAAGGCAGCGTGTGATCAAGCACAGCGTCCAACTCGTCAGCGTCATCGCTCCCTGCCGCAACGAGCGCGCCGCCATCGACGCCTTCTGCGCCAGCGCGCTGGCGCAGCAGCTGCCCCCGGGCTGGCAACTCGAAGTGCTGGTGGCCGACGGCTTGAGCGACGACGGCACGCGCCAGCGGCTGGCCGAGCGCGCCGCGCAGGATGCGCGCCTGGCGCTGATCGACAACCCCGGCCGCATCGTTTCCAGCGGCTTGAACGCCGCGCTGGCCCAGGCGCGCGGCAGCGTCATCGTGCGCTTCGACATCCACACCGAATTCGCGCCCGACTACATCGCCGAATGCCTGGCCGCCCTGGCGCGCACCGGCGCCGACAACGTCGGCGGCCCCTGGGTGGCGCGCGGGCAGGGCGCC
>OFTX01000304.1_pt1 | contig 28823 bp, 28 predicted proteins | sample 1775051 | NCBI WGS metagenome assembly OFTX01 (sample SAMN08195772, study PRJEB24354) | sludge metagenome | isolation source: sludge from phenol fed wastewater aerobic bioreactor A | place: India: Nagpur | collected 2016-09-15
AGCACCTTGGGCACGGCGAACACCGGGCCGATGCCCATCTCGTCGGGCTCGCAGCCGGCCACGGCAAAGCCCAGGAAGCGCCCGATGGGCCTCAGGTTCTTCTGGCTGGCGTATTGCTCGCTGACGACCACGCAGGCGCCGGCGCCGTCGCTGAACTGGCTGGCATTGCCGGCGCTGATCAGGCCGCCGGGCAGCGCGGGCTTGATGCCGGCGATGCCTTCCTTGGTGGTGCCTTCGCGCGTGCCCTCGTCCTTGGCGCAGGTGACCTGCTTGGCGACCAGGCCCAGCTGCTTGTCGGCCACGCCCATGGTGACGGTGATGGGGGCGATTTCGGCGTCGAATCGGCCGGCGGCCTGGGCGGCGCAGGCCTTTTGCTGGCTGGCGGCGCCGTATTCGTCCATGGCGTCGCGGCCGATCTTGTAGCGCTGGGCGACCTGCTCGGCGGTCTGCAGCATGCTCCAGTAGATCTCGGGCTTTTTCGCCTGCAGGGCGGGGTCGAACATCATGTGCTTGTTCATCTCGTTTTGCACGCACGAGATGCTTTCCACGCCGCCGGCGACGAACACCTCGGCCTCGCCGGCAATCACGCGCTGCGAGGCCAGCGCGATGGTCTGCAGGCCCGAGGAGCAAAAGCGGTTGACGGTGGTGCCCGAGGTGGTGACGGGACAGCCGGCCATGAGCGCGATCTGCCGCGCGATGTTCATGCCGGTGGCGCCCTCGGGGTTGGCGCAACCCATGATGACGTCGTCCACCGCGGCGGCCTCGATGCCGGCGCGCTGGATGGCGTGCTGCACCGCGTGGCCGCCCAGCGTGGCGCCATGCGTCATGTTGAAGGCGCCCTTCCAGCTCTTGGCGAGCGGCGTGCGGGCGGTGGAGACGATGAGGGCGGATGTCATGGTTTACTCCTTGTTTGATAGCTGGTGGCGCTTGATGGACGGGCGCCAGGGGCTGAAATGATTTAAATTTCTCGATCGAGGGCCGCTGCCCTCACCCCTGCCCTCTCCCAGGGGGAGAGGGAGAAATGCCGGGGCCGGGCATGCAAAGAGCCTCAGCCAAAGGTCTTGCCCTCGGCCGCCAGCTTGGCGATCAGCGCGGCGGGCTGCCAGAAGGCCGCGTCGTCGCGCGGGTTGCGGGCAAAGCGCTTCATGCTCTGCATCACGTTGAACAGGCCGACCTGGCTGGCGTACTGCATGGGGCCGCCGCGCCACAGCGGAAAGCCGTAGCCGGTGAGGTACACCATGTCGATGTCGCTGGCCTTGCTGGCGATGCCGTCCTCCAGGATGCGCGCGCCCTCGTTGACCAGCGAATAGACCAGGCGCTCGACGATTTCGGAGTCGCCGATCTTGCGCGGCGTGATGCCCAGCTCCTGCCGGTGCTTGGTGATCATGTCCTCCACCAACTGGCTGGGGATGGCGTCGCGCTTGCCCGGCTGGTAGTCGTACCAGCCGGCGCCGGTCTTCTGGCCGAAGCGGCCCAGCTCGCACAGCTTGTCGGCGGTGGCGCTGTATTTCATGTCGGGGTGCTCGACCGCGCGGCGCTTGCGGATGGCCCAGCCGATGTCGTTGCCCGCCAGGTCGCCCATGCGAAACGGCCCCATGGCAAAGCCGAACTTCTCGATCGCCTTGTCGACCTGCTGCGGCGTGCAGCCTTCGTCCAGCAAGAAGCCCGCCTGGCGGCTGTACTGCTCGATCATGCGGTTGCCGATGAAGCCGTCGCACACGCCCGAGACCACCGCGGTCTTCTTGATCTTCTTGGCGATCGCCATCACGGTGGCCAGCACGTCCTTGCCGGTCTTGGCGCCGCGCACCACTTCCAGCAGCTTCATCACGTTGGCCGGGCTGAAAAAGTGCATGCCCACCACGTCCTGCGGGCGCTGGGTGAAGGCGGCAATCTTGTTCACGTCCAGCGTGGAGGTGTTGCTGGCCAGGATGGCGCCGGGCTTCATCACGGCGTCGAGCTGCTTGAACACGGCTTCCTTCACGCCCAGCTCCTCGAACACCGCCTCGATCACCAGATCGGCGTCCTTGATGTCGGCGTAGTTCAGCGTGGTCTTGAGCAGGCTCATGCGCTGTTCGTACTTGTCCTGCTTGAGCTTGCCCTTCTTGACCTGCGCCTCGTAGTTCTTGCTCATCACCGCCACGCCCCGGTTCAGGGCCTCCTGCTTCATCTCCAGCATCGTCACCGGGATGCCGGCGTTCAGGAAGTTCATGGCGATGCCGCCGCCCATGGTGCCGGCGCCGATGACGGCCACCTTGGCAATGGCGCGCGGCTGCACCTCGGGGCCCACGTCGGGGATCTTGCTGGCCGCGCGCTCGGCGGCGAAGACGTGGCGCAACGCCTTGCATTCGGGCGTCTGCATCAAGGCGATGAAGATCTCGCGCTCTTTCGTCAGCGCGTCGTCGAACTTGAAGCGCGTGGCGTTCTCCAGCGCGTCCACGCACTTGACGGGCGCCGGGAAGTTGCGCGACAGGCCCGCCACCATGTTGCGCGCAAAGCCGAAGTAGGCGTCGCCCTGCGGGTGCTTGCACGGCAGGTTGCGCACCAGCGGCAGCGCCGAGCCGTCGGCGTGCTTGGCGGCGACTTCCTTGGCGAAGGCGACGGCCTCGTCGAGCAGCTTTTCGGGCGATGACGCCATCTTGTCGAACAGCTTCTGGCCCGGCAGGCCGGCCAGCACCTCGCTGTTCACCGGGTCGCCCTTGACGATCATGTTCAGCGCCGTCTCGACGCCCAGCACGCGCGGCAGGCGCACCGTGCCGCCGGCGCCGGGGATCAGGCCCAGCTTGACCTCGGGCAGCGCGATCTTGGCGCCCGGCGCGGCGATGCGGTAGTGCGCGCCCAGCGCCAGCTCCAGCCCGCCGCCCATGGCCACGCTGTGCACGGCGGCGACCACGGGCTTGCCGGAATTTTCGACCGCGCGGATGACCGACAGCAGCGTCGGCTCCTGCATGGCCTTGGGCGAGTTGAACTCGCGGATGTCGGCGCCGCCCGAAAAGGCCTTGCCCGCGCCCGTCAGCACGATGGCCTTGACGGCCGCATCGCCATTGGCCTGGTCCAGCCCGTCGGTGATGCCGATGCGCGTGTCGTAGCCCAGCCCGTTCACGGGCGGGTTGTTCAGGGAAATGATGGCGATGTCGCCTTGAACCTGGTATTGGGCCGTCATGGACACTCCTGCAAGGGGATGGAAGAAAACGCGCGCTCGGGCTGCCGGCACGCCGGCGGCAGCCGCCAAAGGGCCAGTTTAGTGAGTTTGGCCGCGCGCGGAAGGCCCGCGCTGTCGCTGGTGAGACGCCGGGCCGCTCAGGCAGCCGGCGTGCGGGCGTTCAGACTTCCAGCCATTCCTTGCGCACGCCGGCGTCGGCCCGCAGGCCGTCGGGGGTGCCGTCGAACACGATGTTGCCGTGGCCCATGACGAGGGCGCGGTCGGAGATGTGCATGGCGATGGTCAGCTTCTGCTCGATCAGCAGCACCGAGATGCCGCGCTCCTTCAGGCGCTGCAGGTACTCGCCCACCAGCTCGACGATCTTGGGCGCCAGGCCCTCGGTGGGCTCGTCGATGATGATGAGGTCGGGGTCGCCCATCAGCGTGCGGCACAGGGTCAGCATCTGCTGCTCGCCGCCCGACATCACGCCGGCGGGCGTGTGCTGGCGCTCCTTCAGGCGCGGGAACATGGCGTACATGTCGTCGAAGCTCCAGCGGCTGCCCTTGCCGGCGCCCTTTTGCCCCAGCAGCAGGTTCTGGTGCACCGTCAGGCCCGGAAAGATGTCGCGGCTTTCGGGCACGTAGCCCAGGCCCAGGTGGGCGATCTCGAAGGCCTTCTTGCCGGCCAGGCTCTGGCCTTTCCATTCGATCAGGCCCTGCCAGTGCACCAGGCCCATGATGGCCTTGGCGGTGGTCGAGCGCCCCGAGCCGTTGCGCCCCAGCAGGGCCACGATCTCGCCCGGCTGCACGTCGAAATGCACGCCATGCAGCACATGGCTCTTGCCGTAGAAGGCATGCAGGTCACGAACTTTCAGCATCAATGCAAGCCCTCCTGCGCCTCGGCCACCGGCGAGCCCAGATAGGCCTCCTGCACGCGGGGGTCGGCGCGCACGCGCTCGGGCGTATCGAAGGCGATCACCTCGCCGTACACCACCACGGCGATCTTGTCGGCCAGGCCGAACACCACGCCCATGTCGTGCTCCACCGTCAGCAGGGTCTTGCCCTCGGTCACCTCGCGGATCAACTGGATGAAGTGCGCGGTCTCGGTGGTGCTCATGCCCGAGGTCGGCTCGTCCAGCAGGATCACGTCGGCGCCGCCGGCAATGGTCACGCCGATCTCCAGCGCGCGCTGCTCGGCGTAGGTCAGGTTGACGGCCAGCACGTCGCGCTTGGCCGCCAGCCCGACCTGGCGCAGCAGGGTCTCGGCGCGCTCGTTGGCGTCCGTCAGGCCGGAGAGAAAGCGCAGGAAGGTGTAGCGGTGCCCCAGGCTCCACAGCACGCCGCAGCGCAGGTTCTCGAACACGCTCAGGCGCGGAAACACGTTGGTGATCTGGAAGCTGCGCGCCAGGCCCAGGCGGTTGATCTCGTAGGGCGTCTTGCCGTCGATGCGCTGGCCGTTCAGCCACACCTCGCCGCCGCTGGGCGCCAGGCGCCCGCTGATCAGGTTGAACAGGGTCGACTTGCCGGCGCCGTTGGGCCCGATGATGGCCACGCGCTCGCCCGGCTGCACCGCCAGCTTGGCGCCGCGGATGATCTCGGTCTTGCCGAAGCTCTTGCGCAAATCCTTCAGTTCGATGGCGTGGGTCATGCCTGCTGCCCCCGGGCGTGCATTTCGGTTTCGATTTCTTCCTGCGCCGCGCCCCAGGCGCGCGCGAAGCGCCGGCGAACGCCCTCCAGCAGCCCCCAGCCCACCAGGGCCAGCGCGGCCGCGCCCAGCCAGGGCAGTGCCGCGCGGGTGTCCAGCGCCAGCCCCAGGTAGTGTGTCACGGGCCCGGCACCGGCGTTGAGCTGACGGTGGTAGATCATCTCGACCAGCGCCGCCACGCCCAGCATCATCACCAGGCCGGTCAGCAGCAGGCCGCCGTACAGGCCCCAGAAGCGCCGCAGCTTGCCGAAGCGCGCCATGCGCACGTTGATCATCACCAGGCTGGCCACGCCGCCGGGCGCATACATCACCATCAGCAGGAAGACAAGGCCCAGGTACAGCAGCCAGGCCGAGGTCAGCTCCGACAGCAGCACCGAGGCCAGCACCATCAGCACCGCGCCGATGATGGGGCCGAAGAAGAAGGTCACGCCGCCCAGGAAGGTGAACAGCAGGTAGGCGCCGGACTTGAGCCCGCTGAGCGCGTCGGCCGAGTTGAAGATCTCGAAATTGATCGCCGCCAGCGCGCCGCCGATGCCGGCGAAAAAGCCCGAGATGATGAACGCGTACCAGCGCACCAGCTGGGTGTTGAAGCCGATGAAGGCCACGCGCTCGGGGTTGTCGCGCACGGCGTTGAGCATGCGCCCCAGCGGCGTGCCGGTAAATGCGAACATCAGCGCCGTGCACACGAAGCAGTAGGCCGCGATCAGGTAGTACACCTGAATCTGCGGCCCGAACGTGACGCCCAGCAGCGGCGGGCCATCGGTGCGGTTGATGGAGATGCCGCCGTCGCCGCCGAACACGTCGGGCAGCATGATGGCGATGGCCACCACCAGCTCGCCGATGCCCAGCGAGATCATGGCAAACGTCGTGCCCGCCTTCTTGGTCGACACGTAGCCCAGCGGCACCGCCACCAGCGCCCCCACCAGTCCGCCCACCAGCGGCACCAACACCAGCGGCACGCCGATGCCGTGCCGGCTGAAGTAGGTGATGGCGATCACGGCGGCAAAGCTGCCCAGCCCCGTGTAGACGGCGTGGCCGAAGCTGAGCATGCCGCCCTGCCCCAGCTTCATGTTGTAGGACAGGCAGATGATGATCAGGTAACCCATCTGCGACAGGATGTTGAGCCACAGGCTGCTGGACAGCAGCAGCGGCGCCAGCACCAGCGCCAGGGCAAAGCCGCCCCAGGTCAGCACGCGGCCGCTCAGGCCCTTGCGTTGCGAGGTGGTGCCCATGGTCAAGTCTCCCGCGTGCCCAGCAGGCCCTTGGGCCGGAAGATCAGGATCAGCACCATGAACAGGTAGGGCAAGATCGGCGCCACCTGCGCCACCGTCAGGCGCAGCACCTGCTCCAGCCCGCCGCTGGCCGACACGGTCATGCCCAGGCCGGCCAGCAGGTCGCCCAGCGACTTGTCGATGGCGACGGCAAAGGTCTGGATCACCCCGATCAGGATGGACGCCAGAAAGGCGCCGGCCAGCGAACCCATGCCGCCCACCACCACCACCACGAAGATGATCGGCCCCACCGCGTAGGCCATGGCGGGCTCGGTGACGTAGGTGTTGCCGGCCACCACGCCGGCCAGCCCGGCCAGCGCCGCGCCGCCGCCGAACACCAGCATGAACACGCGCGGCACGTTGTGGCCCAGCGCCTCCACCGTGTCGGGGTGCGTGAGCGCCGCCTGGATGACCAAGCCGATGCGCGTGCGCGTGAGCACCAGCCAGATCGACAGCAGCATCAGCACCGCCACCAGCATGATGAAGGCGCGCGACTTGGGAAACTGGGTGCCATAGACCGAAAACAGCGGCCCCTGCAATTGCTCGGGCAGGCCATAGGGCACGACCGAGCGCCCCCAGATCAGCTGCACCACCTCCAGCACCAGGTAGGACAGGCCGAAGGTGACCAGCAGCTCGGCCACGTGGCCGAAGCGGTGCACCCGGCGCAGGCAGACCTGCTCGAACAGCGCGCCCAGCAGGCCCACGGCGATGGGCGCGATGACGAGCGCGGGCCAGTAGCCGACGAGGCCCGAGATCAGGTAGGCCAGGTAGGCCCCCGCCATGTAGAAGCTGGCGTGGGCGAAGTTGAGCACGCCCATCATGCTGAAGATCAGGGTCAGCCCCGAGCTGAGCATGAACAGCAGCAGGCCGTAGCTCAGCCCGTTGAGCAGCGATATGGTGAAAAACTCCATGCGGGCCTTTCCGGGACAAAAACAACGCCGGCTGGTGACTTGCGTCCGCCGCCGGCGTGAGGGGTCATGAGCTTACTTGCCCGGGCGCTTCATCTGGCAGGTGGTGGGTGTGCTGGCGACAAAGGGCTCCAGGTATTTGACCGGCGCGAAGGTGTAGCCGGTGTTTTCCACGCTGTAGCTGTTCTTGGCGTCGACCTTCTGCCACTTGGAAATCCACATGCCCATCTGCAGCTGGTGGTCGGTGGAGCGCATCTGCGCGTCCTCGCCGTTGAAGCCCTTGAAGCGCAGGCCTTCCAGCGCCGCCGCCACCTTCACCGGGTCGGTCGACTTGGCCTTGGCCATGGCGTCGGACAGCGCCATCATCGCGTTGTAGACCGAGAAGGTGTAGAAGTCGTCGTTGTACTTGGCCTTGAAGCCCAGGGCCAGTTCGCCCAGGCGGCCCGTCATGTTGGAGTGGCCGTAGGCGATCTGGTAGACCTGCTGGTCCTTGCCCTGGGCCAGCGCCGTGGGCGTGCCCGACACCGCCGGGTAATAGGCGTAGATCGGGATGTGCAGGCCGGCGTCGTTCATGGCCTTGACCAGCAGCGTGAAGTCCTGGCCCCAGTTGCCGGTGACCAGCGTGTCGGCGCCCGCGGCCTTGATCTTGGCCACGTAGGGGGCGAAGTCCTTGACCTGGCCCAGTGCCACGAAGTCGTCGCCGACGATCTTGACGTCGGGCCGGTTGCGCTCGATGCCTTCCTTGAAGTACTTGCTGACCTGGTGGCCGTGCGAGTAGTTCTGGTTGACCATGTACACCTTGTGGATGTCCTTCTGGTCCTTCATGAAGCTGGTGAGCGCCGCCATCTTCATGGTGGTGTCGGCGTCGAAGCGGAAGTGCCAGTAGTTGCACTTCTCGTTGGTGGAGGCCGGATCGACCGCGGCGTAGTTGATGTAGATCACCTCCTTGCCGGGATTGCGCTCGTTGTTCTTGCCCACCGCGTCGGCCAGCGGCAGCGCCACGTTGGAGCCGTTGCCCTGCGTGACGTAGCGGATGCCCTGGTCGACCGCGGACTTCAGCAGGTTGAGCGCCTCCTGCGGCGAGCTCTTGCTGTCCATGGGCACGATCTCGAACTTGACGCCGGCGGGGTTCTCGGTGGCGTTCAGGTGCTCGGCCACGTATTGCCAGCTCTTGAGCTGGTTGGTGCCGACGTTGCCCATGGGGCCCGACAGGCCTTCGATCATGGCGATCTTGACGGTCTGTCCCTTCTGGGCATAGGCCCCACCGGCGCAGGCCACGATGGCACAGGCCGCGACGAACTGGATGGCAAAGCGCATGGGTCGGGTCTCCGAGTAGTGAATCAACGGGCCGCAGCGTACCGGCTATGCCGCCGCGGCCGAACCCGGATTTGCCCTAGTCGCTATCACCCATGTGACTGCGCCGCCGGCTCACAGGCCCGGCAGCTTGTAGTCCTTCAGGTCCTCGCGCAGCTTGGTCTTGAGCATCTTGCCGGTGGCGCCCAGTGGGATGGCCTCGACGAACACCACGTCGTCCGGGATCTGCCACTTGGCCTGGCCCTTGCCTTCGTAGAACTTCAGCAGTTCCTCGCGCGTGAGCTGGGCGCCGGGCTTCTTGACCACCGCGACGATGGGGCGCTCGTCCCACTTCGGGTGCGGCATGCCGATGCAGGCCGCCATCGCCACCGCCGGGTGGCCCATGGCGATGTTCTCGATGTCGATCGAGCTGATCCATTCGCCGCCCGACTTGATGACGTCCTTGCTGCGGTCGGTGATCTGCATGAAGCCGTCGGCGTCGATGGTGGCGACGTCGCCGGTGGGGAACCAGCCGCGGCCCTGTGCGTCCTTGACCAGCGGGCTGGCGCCCTTGAAGTAGGTGTCCATGATCCACGGCCCGCGCACCAGCAGGTCGCCATAGGCCTTGCCGTCCCAAGGCTGGTCCTGGCCGTCGTCGCCGACGATCTTCATGTCCACCCCGCAGATGGCGCGGCCCTGCTTGACGCGAATGGCCATTTGCTGCGCGGGCGGCAGCGACAGCTGCTTGTTCTTGAGCGTGCACAGCGTGCCCAGCGGGCTGGTCTCGGTCATGCCCCAGGCGTGCAGCACGTCGATGCCGAACTCCTCGCGGAAGGTGTCGATCATGGCCGGCGGGCAGGCCGAGCCGCCGATCACGGTGCGGTTCATGCTGGAGAACTTCAGGCCGTTGCTCTGGACATGCGTCAGCAGCATCTGCCAGATGGTCGGCACGCCGGCGGCCATGGTCACCTGCTCGGCTTCCATCAGTTCGTAGAGCGACTTGCCGTCCATGGCCGGTCCGGGAAACACCACCTTGCAGCCGACCAGCGCCGCGACGTAAGGCAAACCCCAGGCGTTGACGTGGAACATCGGCACCACCGGCATCATCGAGTCGCGTGCCGACACGTTCAGCGCGTCGGGCAGCGCGCCGCCGTAGGCGTGCAGCACGGTCGAGCGATGGCTGTACAGCGCGCCCTTGGGGTTGCCCGTGGTGCCGCTGGTGTAGCACAGGCCGGCGGCGGTGTTCTCGTCGAACTGCGGCCAGGTGTAGTCCGTCTTCTGCCCGCCGATCCAGGCCTCGTAGCTGACCAGGCCCGGAATGCCGCTGTCGGCCGGCAACTTGTCGGCGTCGCACAGCGCCACCCATTGCTTGACCGTAGGGCACTTGGCGTGGATGGCCTTGATCAGCGGCAAAAACGTCATGTCGAAGCACAGCACCTGGTCCTCGGCATGGTTGATGATCCACGCCATCTGCTCGGGGGCCAGGCGGGGGTTGAGCGTGTGCATCACGCGGCCCGAGCCGGACACGCCGTAGTACAGCTCCATGTGGCGATAGCCGTTCCAGGCCAGCGAGGCCACGCGATCGCCCGCGGCCAGGCCCATGCCGTCGAGGGCGTTGGCCAGTTGCTTGGAGCGCGCGGCCAGGTCGCGGTAGGTGTAGCGGTGGATGTCGCCTTCCACCCGGCGCGAGACGATCGGGGTGTCGCCGTGGTGGCGCGCCGCAAAGTCCAGCAGCATGGACGTCAAGAGCGGTTGGTTCTGCATCAGTCCCAGCATGGGTACTCCTCGTGTTGTCGATGAATGGGTCGAATGCCATCCTACATTCGCCGCGCAGGCGGGCAAGTCGCCGGCGGGCACGTGGGGGACTGGTATTTACCCTTGCCCGCACGCCATTCGCCGCCGGGGCCGACAATGGCGGCATGAGTCCCGCTGCCCTTGCGGCCCCGCCGCTGTTTGCCGAGCACGGCGCGTTCGCCGCGCTGGGCCCGCGTTTTTTCACCGCGCTGGCACCCGCGCCCCTGCCCGATCCCTACTGGGTCGGCCGCAGCGCGGCGCTGGCGCGCGAGCTGGGGCTGGAGCCGGACTGGCTGGCCAGCGACGAGGCGCTGCAGCTGTTCAGCGGCAATGCGCTGCCGCCGGGCACGCGGCCGCTGGCCAGCGTCTACAGCGGACACCAGTTCGGCGTCTGGGCGGGCCAGCTGGGCGACGGGCGCGCGCTGCTGCTGGGCGAGACGCCCGGCGGACTGGAAGTGCAGCTCAAGGGCAGCGGCCGCACGCCCTACTCGCGCATGGCCGACGGCCGCGCGGTGCTGCGCTCGTCGATCCGCGAGTTTCTCGTCAGCGAGGCCATGCACGGCCTGGGCATCCCGACGACGCGCGCGCTGTGCGTGGTGGGCTCTGACCTGCCGGTGCGCCGCGAGACCATGGAAACCGCCGCCGTGGTCACGCGCGTGGCGCCCAGCTTCATCCGCTTCGGGCATTTCGAGCACTTCAGCTACAGCGGCCAGCACGCCGAGCTGAAGGCCCTGGCCGACCACGTCATCGAGCGCTTCTACCCCGACTGCCGCGCCGCCGCCGACCCCTACGCCGCGCTGCTGGCGCGGGTGACCGAGCGCACGGCGCGCCTGATCGCCCACTGGCAGGCGGTGGGCTTCATGCACGGGGTGATGAACACCGACAACATGAGCATCCTGGGCCTGACCATCGACTACGGGCCGTTCCAGTTCATGGACGGCTTCGATCCCGGCCACATCTGCAACCATTCCGACACCGGCGGGCGCTACGCCTACGACCAGCAGCCCGCCGTCGCGCACTGGAACCTGTGCGCCCTGGGCCAGGCCCTGCTGCCGCTGATCGGCGACCAGGACCGCGCCATTGCCGCCATCGAACCTTTTGCCAGTTTTTACAGCGACGCGCTGGCCGCGCACATGGCCGCCAAGCTGGGCTTTGCCCGCGCCACGCCGGCCATCGGCGATCTGGTCGACGCGCTGCTGGTGCTGCTGGCGCGCGAGCGCACCGACTGGCCCATCTTCTGGCGCCGCCTGGCACGGCAGATGGCCGATGCGGGCGGCGAGCCGGTGCGCGATCTGTTCATCGACCGCGCGGCGGGCGATGCGTGGTTGCTACAATATCAAGAGCTTGTCGCGCACGATCCATCGGCGCACAGCCCCGATTTGATGCTCAAATCCAACCCCGCCATCGTGCTGCGCAACCACCTGGCCGAGCAGGCCATCGCCCGGGCGAAACTAAAGGACTTCGGCCTGCTCCAAGACCTGTTGGGCGCGCTCGAGCGCCCGTTCGACGAGCACCCGGCCCATCCCGACTGGGCCGGCTTTCCGCCCGACTGGGCGTCCCAGATCCAGATCAGCTGTTCCTCATGACCCATCCCCTGCACAAGACCGAGGCCGAATGGCAGGCCCTGCTGGCCGCCAAGGGCGCCGAGCCGGGCGCGTTCCAGGTCACGCGCCACGCCGCCACCGAGCGGCCCTTCAGCGGCAAGTACGAGCGCCACTGGGCCGACGGCAGCTACCACTGCATCTGCTGCGGCGCCAAGCTGTTCGAGTCCGGCACCAAGTTCGACGCCGGCTGCGGCTGGCCCAGCTTCTCGCAGGCCATCGCCGGCACCATCGAGGAGCGGCGCGACACCAGCCACGGCATGGTGCGCGTCGAAACCCTGTGCGCCAACTGCGGCGCGCACTTGGGCCACGTGTTCGAGGACGGGCCGGCGCCCACCGGCCTGCGCTACTGCATGAACTCGGCCTCGCTCGACTTCGAGCCGCGATAATCACCGCCTCATGAAGCTGCTGCTCGACTTCCTCCCCATCCTGCTGTTCTTCGGCGCCTACAAGCTGTGGGGCATCTACGCCGGCACGGCGGTGCTGATGGCCGCCACCTGCGTGCAGATGGCCGTCATCTACCTCGTCGACAAGAAACTCAGCACCATGCACAAGGCCACGCTGGCCTTGATCCTGATCTTCGGCGCGCTGACGCTGGCGCTGCAGGACGAGCGCTTCATCAAGTGGAAGCCCACCGTGCTGTACGCCGCCATGGCGCTGGCGCTGGCGGTGGCGCAGTGGGGCTACCGCAAGAACGTGCTCAAGGCCATGCTGGGCGCGCAGATCGCCCTGCCCGACTTCGCCTGGCTGCGCCTGTCGGTGGCCTGGATCGTCTACTGCCTGTTCATGGCCGCGCTCAACGGCTATGTGGCGGCCTACTATTCGACCGACGCCTGGGCCGACTTCAAGCTGTGGGGCTACGTGTTTCCGGTGGTCTTCATCGTCGCCCAGGGCTTTTACGTGGCACGCCACCTGATCGAGCCGGCCGAGTCCACCCAGGCCCACCCCGGAGCACCCGAATGAACCCCGCGGCAACGTCCGGCATCGCCCCCTCGTCCGCCCTGGCCGGGCAGATGCGGGTCCTGCTGCAGCAACGCTTTGCGCCCAGCGCGCTCGAAGTGCTGGATGAAAGCTGGCAGCACGAAGGCCATGCCGGCGCCAACGGCACCGGTTTCGGCACCCATTTTCGGGTGCGCATCACGGCGCCGGCCTTGGCCGGGCTGGACCGCGTGGCGCGCCATCGCCTTGTGTATGATGCCCTGCAGGACTTCATCGACCATCAGGGGGTGCATGCCCTGGCCATCGAGGCCACGGGCTGAGGCCCCGGTCCTTATCCTTTCCTCTCGTCCCGTCCGGGATTTTCTTGTTCTCACTGCAACCATGAAAAAACAGCTTCTGGCCGCCTGCGCGGCCGGCCTGCTGGCGGGCGCCGTCGCGCTGCCGGCCTTGGCCCAAAACGTCGCCATCGTCAACGGCAAGCCGGTGCCCAAGGCGCGCCTGGACGCGCTGGAGACGCAAATCAAGGCCCAGGCCGCGCGCACCGGCCAGCCGGTGCCGCCCGAGGTGCAAGGCCAGCTGCGCGACGAAGTCATCGCGCGCGAGGTGTTCATGCAGGAGGCCGAAAAGCTGGGCCTGCAGTCCACGCCCGATTTCAAGGCCAAGATGGACCTGGCGCGCCAAAGCGTGCTGATCGGCGAGCTGTTCGCCGACTACGCCAAGAAGCACCCGGTGACCGACGCGGAGGCCAAGGCCGAGTACGACAAGCTGATCAAGGCCCAGGCGCCGGCTGCCGGCACCAAGGAATACAAGGCGCGCCACATCCTGGTCGAGAAGGAAGACGACGCCAAGTCCATCATTGCCCAGCTCAAGAAGGGCGGCAAGTTCGAGGACATCGCCAAGAAGCAGTCCAAGGACACCGGCTCGGGCGCCAACGGCGGCGAGCTGGGCTGGGCCCCGGCCAGCACCTACGTGCCCGAGTTCGGCGCCGCGCTGACCAAGCTGAAGAAGGGCCAGACCACGGACACGCCGGTCAAGACCCAGTTCGGCTACCACGTGATCCAGCTCGAGGACGAGCGCGACGCCAAGGCGCCCGAGCCCCCGCCCTTCGACGCCGTCAAGGCCCAGCTCAAGCAGCAGATGGAGCAGCAGCAGCTGGCCAAGTACCAGCAGGAGCTGCGCGAGAAGGCCAAGGTCGAGTAAGACCTTCAAGCCTCACAGCCAAAAGCGGGCTTGTCGCCCGCTTTTGTTTTGATAGCTGCTCGCGCAGGCGGGACGCCGGTCAGAACCCGATCTGGTTTAAAAACTGCGCAGCGCACCCCAGCCCATCAGCACGCCGATCAGCACCGGCTGGTGCAGCATGTAGTACGCGAGGCTGTGCCGCCCCAGCCAGGCCAAACCGCGGCCAAGCGGGCCCACCGGCCCACCCAGCCACGCCGGCGGCAAAGCCCGCGCCGCGCCCACGCCCAGCAGCATCACGCCCAGCCAGGGCAGCAGCGGCACGTAGTCCTCGGTGACGGGCTTGTGCGTGACCACGCCCAGGCCGTTGAGCCAGCGGCTGTCCAGCGCCGCCGCCAGCGCCGGCGGGGCCTGCGTGGCCGCCCACTGCCCCAGCAGCGGCGCGGCGACGATCAGCGCCCCGCCCAGCAGCCATGGCGCCGCGCCGCGCAGCGCGCGCCCCTGCAGTCCGGCGCGCACCAACAGCAGCATCACCGCCATGCCGTGCAGCACGCCGAAGCTGATCCAGCTGCGCGGAAACATCCACCACGAGCCCAGCGACACCAGCGCCGCGCAGCCCGCGATCTGCGCCCAGCGCCGCCAAAACCGCGGCCAGCCCTGCCCCGCCTGCACGGCCAGCACCTGCCCCAGGCCGGCGGTGAACAGAAACAGGCTGACGATGGCCGTGCGCTGCAGCGTCCACAACGGATCGTCGTAAAAATTCTGGTGGATGACCCCGAAGTGGTTCAGGTCGAACGCGAAGTGATAGGCCGTCATCCACACCAGCGCCAGCCCGCGCAGGGCGTCCACGCGCGGCTGGCGGGCGCTGGGCATCAGTCGGCCCGATAGTTGGGCGCTTCCTTGGTGATCTGCACGTCGTGCACGTGCGACTCGCGGATGCCCGCGGCCGTGATCTGCACGAACTCGGCCTTGGCGCGCAGTTCGTCGATGGTGGCGCAGCCGCAATAGCCCATGGCCGCGCGCAGGCCGCCGGCCTGCTGAAACAGGATGCTGACCACACTGCCCTTGTAGGGCACGCGCCCTTCGATGCCCTCGGGCACCAGCTTGTCGGCATTGGGGTTGCCGGTGGCGCTCTCCTGGAAATAGCGGTCGGCGCTGCCCTGCTGCATGGCGCCGATGCTGCCCATGCCGCGATAGCTCTTGTAGCTGCGGCCCTGGTACAGCACGGTTTCGCCCGGCGCCTCCTCGGTGCCGGCGAACATGCCACCCATCATCACGCTGTGCGCGCCGGCGGCGATCGCCTTGGCGATGTCGCCCGAAAAGCGCACGCCGCCGTCGGCGATCAGCGGCACGCCCGTGCCCTCCAGCGCCTCGGCCACGTTGTGGATGGCGGTGATTTGCGGCACGCCCACGCCGGCCACGATGCGCGTGGTGCAGATGCTGCCCGGCCCGATGCCGACCTTGACACCGTCGGCGCCGACCTCGGCCAGCGCGCGCGCCGCCGCCGCGGTGGCGATGTTGCCACCGATCACGTCGACCTGCGGATAGTGCTGCTTGACCCAGCGCACGCGCTCGATCACGCCCTGGCTGTGGCCGTGCGCGGTGTCCACCACCAGCGCGTCGACGCCGGCCTTGACCAGCGCGTCCACGCGCTCCTCGGTGCCGGCGCCCACGCCCACCGCCGCGCCCACGCGCAGACGGCCGTGGTCGTCGCGCGCGGCGTTGGGAAAGGTGGTCTGCTTGGTGATGTCCTTGACCGTGATCAGGCCCTTCAGGCGGTCCTGCTCGTCGATGATCAGCAGGCGCTCCAGCTTGTGCTTGTTCAGCAGCGCCTTGGCCTCGGCGTGGCTGGTGCCCTCGGGCACGGTGATCAGGCGCTCGCGCGGCGTCATGATGGCGCGCACCGGCACGTCGTAGCGCGTCTCGAAGCGCAAATCGCGCCCGGTGACGATGCCCACCACCCGCCCCTGGTCGATGACCGGAAAGCCGCTGATGTCCAGCTCGTCGGACAACTGCATCACCTGCAGCACCGTGTGCTCGGGCGTGATCACCACCGGATCGCGCAGCACGCCGGACTCATAGCGCTTGACCTTGGCCACCTGCGCCGCCTGCTCGGCGGCGGTCAGGTTCTTGTGCACGATGCCGATGCCGCCCTCCTGCGCCATGGCGATCGCCAGGCGGGCCTCGGTGACGGTGTCCATGGCCGCCGAAACCAGCGGCAGGTTGAGCCGGATGCGGCGCGTGAACTGGGTGGAAAGCGCGGTGTCCTTGGGCAGGACCTGGGAGAACGCCGGCACCAACAACACGTCGTCGAAGGTCAGCGCGGGGCCTAAAAGGCGCATGGTTTGCTCCAAAAAACGGATTGTACCGAAGCCCCCGGCAGCGGCTTTTCGTGCCCAATTCGACACATTCGCCGCGTCCGAAGCGTCAAGGGGTTGTACTTTTGTGCAACTTTTCGTCACCTGACGCTACACTGGGCGTCCCATGACCCTGCATCGCCCCCTCCTCCTTGTCGGCCTGCTGCTGGCCAGCCTGTCGGCCATGGCGCAGTACCAGTGGATCGACAAGGACGGCCGCCGCGTGTTCAGCGACCGCGCGCCGCCGGCCGACGTGCCGGCCAAGAACATCGTGACGCAACCGCGTGGCGGCGCCGCGCCGGCAGCCGCGCCCGCTGCGGCCGAGTCCGCTGCCCCTGCGGCATCGGCCGCGGTGACCGCCGCCAAGGCGCCGGCGCCGGGCGTCGACAAGGCACTGGAAGACAAGAAAAAGCAGGCCGAGGCCGCCGAAGCGGCCAAGCAAAAGGCCGACGAGGCCCGCCAGGTTGCCGCGCGCGCCGACAACTGCAAGCGCGCCCAGGGCGCCAAGGCCACGCTGGATTCGGGCATGCGCATGGCGCGCGTCAACGCCCAGGGCGAGCGCGAGGTGCTGGACGACACGCAGCGCGCGGCCGAGCTCAAGCGCGTCAACGAGATCATTGCCGCCAGCTGCAAGTAGCGCCCGCGGCCCGCGCACCTGCCGACGGCCCGCGCGGGCCGTTTTTCGTGGTCAGTAGCCGGGCTTGGCGCCGGGGCGCCGGCGGGCAAACAGACCCGCCGTGCGCGCCCCCTGCCGGCCGAAGCGCTCGCGCCGCGCGATTTTCGGATCCACCGTCAACGGCCGGTACAACTCCACCCGGTCGCCGTCGCGCAACACTCGGTCCAGCGGCGCCTTGCGGCCCCAGATGCCGACGTCGAGGCCCTCTTCGAGCTGCCAGCCGGCCGCATCCAGCGCCTGGCCCAGCGTGCTGCCCGCGGGCAGGCGCAGCTCGCGCTGCTCGATCCGCCGCGGACCGGGCGAGCGCACCAGCAGCACCGCAATCAGACCGTCCATCACATCGCCGCGCCGTACACCTGCTCGGCGCGCTTGACGAAGGCATCCACCATGCTGGTGGCGATGCGGTCGAACACGGGGCCCACCACGGCCGCCAGCACCGAGTTGGAAAAGCCGTAGTCCAGCTTCAGGTCGATGCGGCAGGCGCGCTGCGTGCCGTCGCCCACCGGCATGAAGCGCCAGTCGCCCTCCAGCCGCGAAAACGGGCCATCGACCAGGTGCATGCGCACCTCGCGCTCGGGCACGTGCTCGTTGCGGGTGGTAAAGCTCTGCTTCACGCCCTTGAAGGCGATGCCGACCTCGGCGGTCATGCCCGTCTCGGTCTCGGACAGCACGCGCGCGTGGTCGCACCAGGGCAAAAACTCCGGGTAGCGCGCCACGTCGGTGACCAGCGCGTACATCTCGGCCGGCGAGTACCAGATCAGGACGGACTTGTGGACGGATTTCATAGAATGCGCGATTGCTCCTGATTTTAAGGTGCCCCGCGCGCGCCGGTGCCGCTTGCAAGCGGCCGCCTGCCCCATATATAGCCCCGATGGCGACCCAGAAAAAGCCCGCTTCCACCAACCCGGTCATTGCCCAGAACAAGAAGGCCGCGTTCAATTATTTCTTCGAGGAACGCTTCGAGGCCGGCATGGTGCTGGAAGGCTGGGAGGTAAAAGCCCTGCGCGCCGGCAAGGCGCAGCTGACCGACGGCTATGTGGTGATCCGCGGCGGCGAGCTGTACGTCATCGGCTGCCAGATCAACCCGCTGGGCACCGCCAGCACCCATGTGCGCCCCGACGCCGTGCGCACCAAGAAGCTGCTGATGAAAAAGGACGAGATCCAGCGGCTGATCGGCAAGGTCGAGCAAAAGGGCTACACCCTGGTGCCCATCAATCTGCACTGGAAGAACGGCCGCGTGAAGTGCGAAATCGCGCTGGCCAAGGGCAAGGCCACGCACGACAAGCGCGACACCATCCGCGAGCGCGAGGGCAAGCGCGAGGTGGAGCGGGCGCTCAAGAGCCGCCATCGCTGATTTTTTGCCTGGGCCGTGGAATAAAAGCCCCGCCCGCGGTGTTCATCCCTCGTCAGGCCGCAATCACGCACGCCGACACCTGCACGGAGAACACCATGATCCCCTTCAAAGCCCTGCTCGTCGCCCTCGCCGTGGCCGGCGGCCCCACGCTCGCCCAGGCCCAGGTGAGCGTCCACGATGGCGCACTCGTCGGCCCCAGCGGCATGACGCTCTACACCTTCGACAAGGATGCGGCGGGCAGCGGCAAGTCGGCCTGCAACGACGGCTGCGCCACCAACTGGCCGCCGCTGACCGCCACCACGGCGCCCAGCGGCGAGGGCTACAGCCTGATCCAGCGCGAGGACGGCACCCAGCAGGTGGCCTACAAGGGCAAGCCGCTGTACTACTGGAGCAAGGACAGCAAGCCCGGCGACAAGGGCGGCGACGGCAAGATCAACCTGTGGCACACCGCCATGCCCTGAACCCTCCGCAGCCGCATGAACCACGCGCAGATCGTCGAGCACCTGCCCGGACTGCGCCGCTATGCGCGCGCGCTGACGGGCGACGCCTGGGCCGCCGACGACCTGGTGCAGGACACGCTGGAGCGCGCCTGCCGCAAGTGGCCGCTGTGGCGCCACGGCAGCAATCTGCGCGCCTGGCTGTTCACCCTGATGCACAACCTGTACCTGAACCAGCGCCGCGCCCTGCTGCCGGTGCAGGCGCTGGACGACGAGGCGCTGGCCTCCGTCGCCGGCGCGGCGGACGTGGCCGCTGACACCGGGCTCGACCTCGACCGCTGCCTGCAGCGCCTGCCGGCCGAGCAGCGCGCCGTGCTGCTGCTGGTGACGCTGGAAGACATGGCCTATGCCGACGTGGCGCGCGTGCTGGGCGTGCCCCTGGGCACGGTGATGTCGCGCCTGTCCCGCGCGCGCGAACGCATGCGGGCCCTGATGGAGCAAACGCCCACGCGCGCGCCGCAGCGTCCCACCCACCCGAACACCGCCTTGCGCCGCCTGAAGTGATGCCCCCATGACCGCCAGCCGCCCCGCCCCCCTGCACCCCGACGAGCTGCACGCCCTGGTCGACGGCCGCCTGCCCGCGGCCCGGGCCGAGGCGCTGGACGCCGCGCTCGATCCTTCGGCGCACGCGCAGGCCGAGGCCTGGCGCCGGCAACGCGAGGCGCTGCGCACGCTGCACCACGACTGGCTGGACCGCCCGCTGCCCGAGGCCGTGCTGGGTGCCGCCGGCCGCTGGCACGACACGCAGGCCAACCAGTGGCGCCGCATGGCCTGGGCCGGCATGGCGGCAGGCTGGGTGTTGGCCTTCGGCCTGGGCTGGGGCCTGCACGGGCGGCAGGCCGGCGACGCGGCGCAGGCCGTCGCCGCGAGCACGCCGCCGGCGCAGTTCGCGCGCCAGGCGGCGGTGGCCTACGCCGTCTACCAACCCGAGCAGCGCCACCCGGTCGAGGTGGCCGCCGACCAACAGGAGCACCTGGTGCAGTGGCTGTCCAAACGCCTGGCGCGCCCGCTGACGGTGCCGCGGCTGCAGGCCCAGGGCTTCGATCTGGTCGGCGGGCGCCTGCTGCCGGGCGACGCAGGCGCGCGCGCGCAGTTCATGTACCAGAGCGCCACGGGCCAGCGCATCACCCTGTACCTGGGCGCGCTCGACGGCACACCGCTCGAAGCCTTCCGCTTCGACCAGCAGGGCCCGGTCGCCAGCTTTTACTGGGTCGAGCGCGGCTTCGGTTACGCCCTCACGGGCGAGTTGCCGCGGCCGGCGTTGCAGACGTTGGCGACGGCGGTGTATGAGCAGCTGCAGCGTGGAACCGCCCAGCCGGCCGGCACGCGGCAGATCAGGTGACAGGCGCCGGGTTGAACAGCACCAGCGCGTTGTGCAGCTTCCAGTGCTCGGCCCAGGTCTTCTTGCGGCCGCTGGCGACGTCGAGCATCAGCTGGAACAGCTCCCAACCCACCTGCTCGATGGTGGCGTCGCCGTCGGCGATCTGGCCGGCATTGATGTCCATCAGGTCGTGCCAGCGCTGCGCCAGCGCGCTGCGCGTGGCCACCTTGATAACCGGCACGGCCGCCAGGCCATAGGGCGTGCCGCGGCCGGTGGTGAACACGTGCAGGTTCATGCCGGCGGCCATCTGCAGCGTGCCGCAGATGAAGTCGCTGGCAGGCGTGGCGGCATAGGTCAGGCCCTTGGCGCGCAGCTTTTCGCCGGGCGCCAGCACGTTGGAAATCGTCGAGCTGCCCGACTTGACGATCGAGCCCATGGCCTTCTCGACGATGTTCGACAGGCCGCCCTTCTTGTTGCCGGGCGTGGTGTTGGCGCTGCGGTCGGCGCCGCCGCGCTGCAGGTAGGCGTCGTACCAGGCCATCTCGCGGATCATGGCGTCGGCCACCTCGGGGCTGGCGGCGCGGGCGGTGAGCTGGTCGATGCCGTCGCGCACCTCGGTCACTTCGGAGAACATCACGCTGGCTCCGGCGCGCACCAGCAGGTCGGTGCAAAAGCCCACCGCCGGATTGGCGGTGACGCCGCTGAAGGCGTCGCTGCCGCCGCACTGCACGCCCACCACCAGCTCGCTGGCCGGCACGGTCTCGCGCCGACGTGCGTTCAGGCGCTCCAGGTGCACCTGGGCCTGGCGCATGATGGACTCAACCATGGACATGAAGCCCACGTGCGCCTCGTCCTGCAGCACGACGACGTCCAGCAGGGGCTCGGCATTGGCGCCGACGTCGGCAATCACCCGCTCGTCGACCAGGGGCATGCTGCCGGGCGGCATCAGGCGCGCCGGCTGCAGCTTCTCGCAGCCCAGGCTGACCACCATCAGCTCGCCGCCGAAGTTGGGGTTGAGGCTGAGGTTGCGCACGGTGCGGATCGGCACCAGCGCGTCGGGTGCGTCGATGGCCACGCCGCAGCCATAGCTGTGCTCCAGCGCCACCACGCCGTCGACGTTGGGGTACTTGGGCAGCAGCTCGGCCTTGATGCGCTCGATCGCGAACTGGGTCACGCCGGCCACGCACTGCACGGTCTCGGTGATGGCCAGCAGGTTGCGCGTGCCGACCGAGCCGTCGGGATTGCGATAGCCCTCGAAGGTATAGCCCTCCAGCGGCGGCAGCGGCTGGGGCCGCACGCTGGCCTTGGGCAGGCCCTCGAGCGTGTGCGCCTCGGGCATGCGCAGCAGGCGCTCGTGCACCCAGCTGCCGGCCCGGATGGGTCTGAGCGCGTAGCCGATGGCAATGCCGTAGCGCAGCACGGGCGCGCCCTCGGGCAGATCGACGAGCGCCACCTTGTGCGCCTGCGGCACGCGCTCGAGCAGGGTCAGCCCGCCCTCCAGCACGGTGCCGGCCTCCAGGCCGCCGACGTTGGCGACGATGGCCACGTTGTCCGCCGCATGCATGCGGATGATGTGCGGCGGGCGGACGTCGGTTGCGGTCATGACGAGAACTCCTGTTGAGTGATACCGCTGCCGCCGCCTTAGACCGGCCGGCCAGCACGGGCCGCCAGCCATGCCGGCATGTCCTGCAGCGCCACCGGGCGCAAAAAACGGTCGAGCGCAGCGTCACCGACCGAGGTGGACAGCGGTTGAGTGGACGAAGGCCAAGGGCCGCCATGCTGCTGCGCGGCGGTCACCGCCACGCCGGTGGGTACGCCGGCAAACAGCACGCGGCCGGCCATCTGCATGGCCGCGCGCACCAGCGCCTGGGTATCGGCACTTTCCTCACCGGCGCCCCACAGCGTCACGGTCAGGCTGCCGCCCAGGGCCTGCAGCACCTGCACCACCTCGGCCACCGAGTGCGCGCGCACGATCAGGCTGGCGGGGCCGAACACCTCGTCGTGCAATTGCGGCGTGCCGATGAAGCGGGCGGCGTCGACCTGGGCCAGCACCGGGCGCGGCGGCTCGGCGGCGTCGGCAGCCTCCAGCAGCAGCGGCTGCACGCCGGCTTGCGTCCAGCGCCCCACCCCCGCGTCAAAGGCCTGGCGCAGACCGGGCGTGAGCATGGCGTGCGGCTGCTGCGCGACCAGGGCTGTAGTGAGCTGCTGCACAAAGGCATCGCTGGCCGGATCGTCGAGCAGCACGATCACCCCCGGGCTGGTGCAGAACTGCCCGCTGCCCAACGTGATCGAGCCGGCCAGCGTGGCCGCCAGCTCGGCGCCCTTGGCGCGCAGGGCGTGCGGCAGCGCGATGACCGGATTGACCGAACCCAGCTCGCCGTAGAACGGAATCGGCCGCGGGCGAGCGCTGGCCTCGGCCTGCAGCGCGGCGCCACCGCGCGTCGAGCCTGTGAAGGCGCCGGCGGCAATGGCCGGATGGCGGATGAGCTGGGTGCCGATGGCATTGCCCTCGCCCTGCACCAGGCCGATCAGCCCCGCCGGCAGGCCCTGCGCCTTGAGCACGGCCTGGATCAGCGCGAACACGCGGCCCGCCAGCAGCAGATGGCCGTTGTGCGCCTTGACCACCACCGGGCAGCCGGCGGCCAATGCCGCCGCGGTGTCACCGCCCAGCACCGAGAAGGCAAACGGGAAGTTGCTGGCCGCGAACATGGCCACCGGCCCCAGCGGCACGCGCACGCGCATCATGGCCGGATGCCCGGCCGGCGGCGCGCCGGCCACGGCCGGATCGTCCACATGCCGGAACGGCACGCCCTCGCTGGCCATGCGGCCGAAGCGCCGCAGCTGGAACGCCGTGCGGTCCAGCTCGCCCTGCAGGCGTGCGACACCCAAGGCGGTTTCGGCGTCGGCCAGCGCCACCAGTTCGTCGCGCTGGGCCTCCAGCGCCGTCGCCAGGGCGTCCAGCAGACGCGCGCGCGCCGCGCCGTCGCTGGCGGCCCAGACCGGCGCGGCCGCGGCGGCGGCGCGCACCGTGGCGTCGAGTTGCGCCGGCGTGGTGGCGATGAGCGGGTGGCCGGCGGGCGCGTCGATCGGCTGGCCGGTGCGGGCGTTGAAGGATTGCAAGGCAGTCATAAGTGAATTGAACGACAGAACGCTCAGTCGCGTACCAGGCAGGGGCGCTTGGGATCGAAGCGCCAGTTCGGGATCAGGTATTGCATGGCCAACGCGTCGTCGCGCGCGCCCAGACCGTGCTGCAGGTACAGCTGGTGCGCCTTTTCGACCTCGGCCAGGTCGATGTCGATGCCCAGGCCGGGATTCTTGGGCACCTGCACGTAGCCACCTTCGATGCGCAGCGGCTCTTTGGTCAGCCTCTGGCCGTCCTGCCAGATCCAGTGCGTGTCGATGGCCGTCACCTTGCCCGGCGCGGCGGCGCCGACGTGGGTGAACATGGCCAGCGAGACGTCGAAGTGGTTGTTGGAATGCGAGCCCCAGGTCAGGCCCCAGTCGCGGCAGGTCTGCGCCACGCGCACGCTGCCGGCCAGGGTCCAGAAGTGCGGGTCGGCCAGCGGGATGTCCACGCTTTGCAGCGACAGCGCGTGCGCCAGCTGGCGCCAGTCGGTGGCGATCATGTTGGTGGCCGTGGGCAGACCGGTGGCACGGCGAAACTCGGCCATCACCTCGCGGCCCGAGAAGCCCTCCTCCGCGCCGCAGGGGTCTTCGGCGTAGGCCACCACGCCGCGCATCTTCTGGCCCAGACGGATCGCATCCTTGAGCAGCCAGCCCCCATTGGGATCCAGCGTGACGCGCGCCTGCGGAAAGCGCTCGTGCAGGGCGCTGACGGCCTCGACCTCTTCGTCGCCGCGCAGCACCCCGCCCTTGAGCTTGAAGTCCTGAAAGCCATAGCGCTGCTGCGCGGCCTCGGCCAGGCGCACCACGGCCGCCGGCGTCAGGGCCGGTTCGTGGCGCAGGCGCAGCCAGTCGTCCTCGGCGTCGGGCTCGCTGGCGTAGGGCAGATCGGTCTTGCCGCGGTCGCCGACGAAAAACAGGTAGCCCAACATCTGCACGGCGTCGCGCTGCTGGCCCTCGCCCAGCAGGGCCGCCACCGGCACGCCCAGGTGCTGGCCCTGCAGGTCGAGCAGGGCCGATTCGACGGCGGCCACGGCGTGGATGGTGGTGCGCAGATCAAAGGTCTGCAGGCCGCGCCCGCCGGCGTCGCGGTCGGCAAAGCGGCTGCGCATGTCGTTCAGGATGGCGTGCATGGCGCCGATGGCGCGGCCCTCGACCAGGGCGCGGGCGTCTTCCAGCGTCTGGCGGATCTTCTCGCCACCCGGCACCTCGCCCAGGCCGGTGTGGCCGGCGCTGTCGGTCACGATGACCAGGTTGCGGGTGAAAAACGGCGCGTGCGCGCCGGACAGATTGAGCAGCATGCTGTCGCGCCCGGCAACGGGAACAACCTGCATGCGCTGGACGACGGGAGCAGTCATGGGATGGGCAGGCTTGATCGACAAACGTCGATTACTATTGTATCGATAGCTGATCGCGCTTGACTGGCAAGCGCTGGGGGCCTATTCTGCTTGTAAAACCAGGCGGACACGGCGCGTGTCCGCCTGGCTCAGAGCTCGATCAGTTGGCCGTGATGTGGCGATCGTGGATCAGCTTTTGCCAGCGAGCGTACTCCGTTGCCTCGTACTTGGCGAACTCCTCGGGCGTGTTCAGCACCAGCTCGAAACCCAGTCCCTCCAGCTTGGCCTTGGTGGCCGGCTCGCTCAGAATGGCGGCGATGTCGCGCTGCAAGCGGTTCTTGAGCTCGGCCGACATGCCGTGCGGGCCGGCAACGGCCTGCCAGGAGTAGACGTTGGCGTCCTTGATGCCGCTTTCCTCCAGCGTGGGCACGTCGGGCAGCAGAGGCGAGCGCTTGGCGCTGGTGATGACCAGCGGGCGCAGCTTGCCCGCCTGGATCTGCGGCAGCGCGGTGTTGATGTTCATGAAGGACGAATCCACCTGGTTGCCCAGCAGGTCGGTCATCACCGGACCGCCCCCCTTGTAGGGCACGTGCAGGCCGCTGGTGCCGGTCTGCTGCCAGAACAGCTCGGACGTCAGGTGGTCGCTGCTGCCGGCACCCGAGGTGGCAAAGCTCATCTTGCCCGGGTTGGCCATCAGGTAGGCCAGCACGTCGCTCAGCGTCTTGAACTTGGAGGCGGCGGGCACCACCAGCACATTGGGCGCGCGCACCGCGACGGTGATCGGGTCCAGGTCCTTGAGCGCGTCGTACTGCACCTTGATCAGGTGCGGCGCGATCACGTAGGGCCCCAGCGAGGCCACCAGCAGGGTGTAGCCGTCCGGCTCGCTGCGCGCCACCTGGGCGGCGCCGATGGTGCCGGTGGCGCCCGCCTTGTTGTCGACCACCACGGTGCCGCCGATCTTCTCGCCCAGCTTGGCCGAGATGGTGCGCGCGATCATGTCGGTGGAGCCGCCGGGCGGGAACGGCACCACGATGGTGACGGTCTTGGTGGGCCAGGCAAAGGCGGCCACGCTGGCCAGGCCCAGGACGATGCCGGCAAGAGTTTTTTTCATGGTTGATCTCCTCGGTTGGGGGACGGGTTGGGAAACGGATGGCACTTACTGCGCGCCCAGGCGGTCGATCAGCAGCTTGAGCTGTTCGCGCTGCTGCGGCTTGAGGTCGGACAGCGGCGGGCGCACCGAGCCGGCGCCGTGGCCGACCAGGTCGGCGCCGGCCTTGACGATGCTGACGGCATAGCCCGCGCCCTGGTTGCGGATCTCGATGTAGGGCAGGAAAAACTCGTCCAGCAGGCGATTGACCGTGGCCGAATCGCCCTTGGCATAGGCGTTGTAGAACTCGATGGCGGTACGCGGAATGAAGTTGAACACCGCCGACGAATAGGTGGGCACGCCCAGCGCCTGGTAGGCCTGCGCGTAAATCTCGTGCGTCGGCATGCCGCCGATGTAGACCAGGCGATCGCCCAGGCGCCGGCGGATCTGCACGATGCGCTCGATGTCGCCCAGCCCATCCTTGAAGCCGATCAGGTTGGGGCAGCGCTCGGCCAGTTGCGCCACCGACTCGGCCGTCAGCTTGCAGGCACCGCGGTTGTAGACGATGACGCCGATCTTCACGCTCTTGCACACGGCCTCGATGTGCGCCACCAGCCCCTCCTGCCCGGCCTCGGTCAGATAGTGCGGCATCAAGAGGATGCCGGCGGCGCCGCTGCGCTCGGTGGCCTGGGCGTACTGGATCGCCAGGCTGGTGCCGCCGCCGCTGGCGCCGACGATGGGCGTGTGCTGGCCGCAGGTAGCGGCCGCGACCTTCACCACGTCGGCGTATTCGCCGGGCTCGAGCGAAAAGAATTCGCCCATGCCGCCGGCTGCAAACAGCACGCTGGCGCCGTAGGGCATCAGCCACTCCAGGCGCGCGGCATAGGGCTTGGGCGCAAAGCGCAGCTCGGCGTCGAAATCGGTCAGGGGAAAGGACAAGAGGCCGGTCGACAGGGCCGTCTTGAGCTCGTTGGGGGTCATTGCATCTCCACGACTTACTGATACGACATCGTACAACTAAAAGTCGGGGGTTTTTCTTGGTGCAAACCCTGATTCGCCATGCGACTCAATGGCCGTGCGCCGCCAGCTGGCGCCGCTGCCGACTGTTGGCCAGATGCGTGCGCATGGCCGCGCGCGCGCCCTCCACGTCCTGCCGTGCAATGGCGTCCAGCACGCTCTGATGCTCGGCGCTGACGCGCCCCAGATAGGCCCACTCCTCGCCCGTCGGCGCCTGCCCGGTCGCCAGGCGCACGCGCGGGATCATGCTCAGGCCCAGGGTGTTCATCAGTTCGACGAAGTGCCGGTTGTGGGTGGCGCGCGCGATCTCCAGGTGAAACTGGAAGTCGGCGCCCACCGCGTCCTGCCCCGATTCGCGCGCCGCCACGAAGGCCGCCAGGGCCTCGCGGATGGCCTGCAACTGGTCTTCGGTGCGGCGCGCCGCCGCCAGGCCGGCGCACTCGGTCTCCAGCGCGATGCGCAGCTCCAGCACGTCGATCACGTCCTGCAGCGTGGCCATCTGCTCGGGGTCGATGCGAAACGCCACCGTGTCGCCCGCGCCGACCACGAAGGTGCCCACGCCGTGGCGCGTGGCCACCATGCCGGCGGCCTGCAGGCGCGAAATCGCCTCGCGCACCACCGTGCGGCTGACACCGAAGTCGGCCATCAGGTCGGCCTCGCGCGGCAGCTTGGCGCCCGCCGCCAGGCTGCCGTCGCGGATGCGGTCGCCCACCGCCTCGACCACCTCGACCGTGAGGGAACGCGGGCGGCTGCGGGGGGGGCGATGCGCGATCATCATGTTCGCATCATAGTCAAGAAAAGCCGATTTATGACGTCGTATCACGGCGCCGATCGGGTTGAACGCATCAGGTCTGCGCGGCCTGCCGCCAGGCCTGCGCCGCGGCCTGCTCGTCGCCGCGCTCCTCGGCCAGGCGCGCCTGCGCACGCCAGGCGTTGCGGCGCAGCGGGGCGTCGTCCAGCGTGCGGGCGGCCTGGGCCAGCAGCAGTTGCGCGCGGCCCCACAGGCCGCGCTGCAGGCAGGCCATGCCGGCCAGGTACTGCAGCGTGGCGTCGCGCGGGTGAGCCTGCTGGGCCGACTCGATGCGCGCCAGCCATTCGGCATCGGCGCCCTGCTCGCTCAGCGCCTGCTCCAGCACCTGGGCCAGGCGCACGCGCTGGGCGTCGGTGAAGACCTCGGGCTGGGCCAGCATGTCGTCCCACACGGGCGCCAGCCAGCTGCGCGCCAACATCGTGTCGCCGCCCAGGTCGAGCAGCCGCTGCGCGGCGCGCAGGGCCAGCTCGGGCATGGCGCGCTCGCGCGGGCCCAGCGCGGCCCAAATCTGGCGCAGCTGCTCGCCGTCGTAGGCGCCGGCGATCTGCTCGGCGGCCAGGCCGCGCAGCAGGCTGGCGGCGGCCTGCGGCGAGAACGCGCGGTGCTTGGCCAGCAGGCGCGCGGTCTCCATGGCGTCGGCCATGTGGCCGGCCTGGCGCGCGGCCTTGAGCTTCAGGCGCAGCGCGGCGGTGCGCCGCTGCGCGCCGGTGGGCAGCTCGCCCAGGCGCGCCAGCGCGGCGGCCGGGTCCTGCCCGTTGAGCGCCCAGTGCGCGGCGCGCAGCAGCACGGCCTCGCGCAGTTCGGCGGCGGCGCCGTGGCTGCTGGCCACGGCCAGGGCGGCGTCGAGGTGGCGCGTGCGCGTGGCTTCGTCCTGCAGCGCGTGCGCGCTTTCGGCGGCCGTCAGGTGGGCCAGCGTGCGCAGGCCCAGCACCCCCGGCGCGCCCTGCTTGTCGGGGTCGCTGGCGTGCACGCGCGCCAGCACCGCCTCGGCCGCCTTGCGCGCGCGCAAGAAGCGCCCGGCGGTGAACTGCACGCGCGCATCCATCAGCAGGCCGTTGGTGGCGCGCTCGCGCTGCTGGGTGCGCCAGCGCCGCGCCTGGCGCGGCAGCTCCAGCACGGCGGCGACGGTGCGCAGCGCGCCGTACAGCAGGGCAAACAGCAGCGCTAGCAGCAGCAGCACCAAATTGACGGACAGATCGACCCGGTACGGTGGCCAGAACACCGTGACGGTGCCGTCGTTGTCGCCGGCAAACAGGGCCAGCGCCACGGCAGCGGCGAACAGGCCAATCAACCAGAGGGCGGCGCGCATGGTCAGGGCGGCGATCAGCGGGCCTGAGCGGCCGCGGCGGCCTGGCTGAGCGCCACCAGGGTGTCGTCCACGCTGGGCAGCGCGGCGTCGTGGGTTTCGCCGCGAATGC
>OFTX01000308.1_pt1 | contig 28460 bp, 23 predicted proteins | sample 1775051 | NCBI WGS metagenome assembly OFTX01 (sample SAMN08195772, study PRJEB24354) | sludge metagenome | isolation source: sludge from phenol fed wastewater aerobic bioreactor A | place: India: Nagpur | collected 2016-09-15
CGCCTGCACAGCCAGCTGTTTCAGCCGCGCGCGGCCCACTCCCCCAGCTGGGTGCCGCCGGTGGACGTGCTGGAGACCGAGCACGAGGTGTTGATCTTCGTCGCGCTGCCGGGCGTCGACGCGCGCGACGTCAAGGCGCAGCTCGACGGCGCGGCGCTGCTGGTGAGCGGGCGGCGCGTGCTGCCGCCGCAGCTCGGTCGGGCTGCGATTCATCGGCTGGAACTGCCGCAGGGGCGTTTCGAGCGTCGGGTGCCCCTGCCGCCCGGGCGGTATTCGGCCATCCACGTGGGCAGCGAGCAGGGTTGCCTGGTCATCAGCCTGGAGAAAGCGCCATGAGCGAGGCCCGCGCAACACCGGCGCCGGACGAGCCGCCGGCCAGTCCCTCCGACGCGGTGCAGCTGGCCCCCGAACTGCCAGCCTTGCCCGAAGATGCGCTGATGATCGTCGCCGTGCGTGACACCGTGCTGTTTCCGGGCACGGTGTTTCCCGTCGCCATCGGTCGCGAGGCCTCGGTGCTGGCCGCCCAGCAGGCGCTGCGCCAGGAGCGCCCGATCGGCATCCTGATGCAGCGCGACGTCGACAAGGACGAGCCAGGCGCCGTCGACATGCACCGTACCGGCACCATTGCCAACATCCTGCGCTACATCAATGCAGCCGATGGCGGCCATCACCTGGTGGTGCAGGGCCTGCAGCGTTTTCGCGTGACCGAGTTCGTGCGCGAAAAGCCCATCCTGGCCGCGCGGGTGCAGGCCCTGGACGAGCCCAAGGTGGAGGGCACCGAGATCGAGGCGCGCACGCTGGCCCTGCGCCAGCAGGCCATGGAAGCGCTGCAACTGCTGCCCCAGGTGCCTCAGCCGCTGATCGCTGCCGTGCAGTCCACCGCCGAGCCGGGCGCGCTGGCCGACCTGGTGGCGGCCTACCTGGAGCTGAGCCGCGACGAGCGCCAGGAGGTGCTGGAGACGATCGACATCGGTGCGCGCATCGACAAGGTGGCGGGCTACCTGGCCAAGCGCATCGAGGTGATGCGTCTGTCGCAGGAAATCGGCAAGCGCACCAAGGCCTCGCTGGACGAGCGCCAGCGCGAGGCCATCCTGCGCGAGCAGATGGCGTCGATCCAGCGGGAGCTGGGCGAGGGCGATGGCCGCGCGCAGGAGGTGGCCGAGCTGACCCGGGCCATCGAGGCGGCCAAGCTGCCGGGCGAAGTCGACGAACTGGCGCGCAAGGAACTGCGCCGCTACGAGCGCATGCCCGAGGGCGCCACCGAAGCCGGTATGGTGCGCACCTATCTGGATTGGCTGATCGATCTGCCTTGGGCCGAGCCCGAGGCGCGCCCGATCGACATCGCCCACGCACGCGAGGTTCTGGACGAGGATCACTTCGGCCTGGACAAAATCAAGCAGCGCATCATCGAGTTCCTGGCGGTGCGCAAGCTGGCGCCACATGGCAAGGCGCCCATCCTGTGCTTCGTCGGGCCGCCCGGCGTTGGCAAGACCTCGCTGGGTCAGTCGATCGCGCGGGCCATGGGGAGGCCCTTTTCCCACGTCAGCCTGGGCGGGGTGCACGACGAGGCCGAGATTCGCGGCCATCGCCGCACCTACATCGGCGCCATGCCAGGCAACATCATCCAGGCGCTGCGCAAGGTCAAGGCGCGCGACTGCGTGATGATGCTCGACGAGATCGACAAGATGGGGCGCGGCGTGCAGGGCGACCCCTCGGCGGCCATGCTGGAGGTGCTGGACCCCGAGCAGAACGTGGCCTTCCGCGACAACTACCTGGGTGTGCCCTTCGATCTGAGCCGGGTGGTGTTCCTGACCACGGCCAACATGCTCGACACCATTCCGGGGCCTTTGCGCGATCGCATGGAAATCATCCAGCTCGCGGGCTACACCGAGAACGAGAAGTTCGAGATCGCGCGCCGCTACTTGGTGCGTCGCCAGCTCGAGGCCAACGGCCTGAAGGCCGAGCAGGTGGAATTGTCGGATGAACTGCTGCGCCGCATCATCCGTGACTACACGCGCGAGGCCGGCGTGCGCAACCTGGAGCGCGAGATCGGCCGCGTGCTGCGCCATGCCGCCGTGCGCATCGCCGAAGTCTCGGCCACTACGCTGAGCCTGGGTCCCGGTGACTTGGACGCGATCCTGGGGCCCACGCGCTTCGAGAACGAGGCCGCCATGCGCACCAGCACGCCCGGCGTGGCCACCGGCCTGGCCTGGACGCCGGTGGGCGGCGACATCCTGTTCATCGAGGCCACGAACTTTCCCGGCAAGGGCTCGCTGATCCTGACCGGGCAGTTGGGCGACGTCATGCGCGAAAGCGTGCAGGCGGCGTTTTCCATCGTCAAGCATCGCGCCAAGGAACTGGGCATCGACGAGGAACGCCTGGGCAAGATCGACATCCATGTGCACGTGCCCGCCGGCGCCACCCCCAAGGACGGGCCCAGCGCCGGCGTGGCCATGTACACCGCGCTGGTGTCGCTGCTGACGCATCGCGCGGTGCGCAGCGACACCGCCATGACGGGCGAGATCAGTCTGCGCGGCCTGGTGCTGCCGGTGGGCGGCATCAAGGAAAAAATCATCGCCGCCGATGCGGCCGGGCTCAAGCGCGTGATGCTGCCGGCGCGCAACCGGCGTGACTACGATGACATTCCGGCCGAGGTGCGCGAGCGCCTTCAGTTCATCTGGCTGGAGCGCGTGGAGGACGCCATTGCCGCTGCCCTGGAGCCGGCCGAGGCCGCGCCGAGGGCAGCCGCCTCGGGTTGAACGGGGGCCTCGCTAATCCAGCGTGATCTTCAGATCGCGGATCAGCTTGTGCCAGCGCGTCGTCTCGGACTGCAGCAGCGCCACATAGTCCGCGGTGGGGATGCCGCCCGGCTCGATGCCGAAGTTGACGAATTTCTCGCGCACCGCCGGCACCGCGAACGCCTTGGCGGCGGCTTGCTGCAGTTTGGCGATCACGTCGGGCGAGGTGCCGGTGGGGGCGACCAAACCGACGATGGCGGCGGCTTCGGCGTCGGGGATGCCCATTTCGGCCAGCGTGGGCACGTCGGGCATCTGCGGCAGGCGCTTTTTGCTGGCGACCGCCAGCACCTTGACCTTGCCGTCCTTGACAAAGCTGCGCGCCGCGGCCAGGTCGCTGATCGCCAGCGGCACCTGGCCACCGGCCACGTCGACCAGCGAGGGCGCGGCGCCACGGTAGGGTATGTGCACCAGGAACAGGCCCGCCTGATGCTTGAGCATTTCCAGCGCCAGGTGGTGCGGGCTGCCCAGCCCGGCCGAGGCCACGCTGTACTTGCCCGGGTTGGCCTTGGCCTTGGCGATGAAGTCGCGCATGTCCTTGAACTCGCTTTGCGGCCCGGTGATGAGCATCATCGGCACGGTGCCCACGGTGGTCACGGGCGTGAGGTCGCCGACCTTGTAGGTGAGGTTCTTGTACAGCGCGGGGTTGAACACCAGGTGGCCGTTGTCCGAGTTCAGCAGCGTGTAGCCGTCGGGGCCGCTGCGGATCACGTCCTGCGCGGCAATGGCGCCGTTGCCGCCCGGCTTGTTGTCCACGAGGATGTTCTGCCCCAGTTCAGTGGCCATTTGCGCACCCAGTGTGCGTGCCATGAAGTCCGAGCCCCCGCCCGCCGGGTAGGGCACGACGATGCGAATGGCCTTGCTGGGATAGGTTTGCGCGAACGCGGGTGTGCCCAGGGTGGCGATGCCGGCCAGCCAGGCCAGGGCAAGGGTGGGTGCTTTCATGCGGAGGTCTCCGTCTTTCGTGTGGTGAAAAAAATGGCGCATTCGATCATGCAGGCGCGCGGCGCCAGATGAGATGCGCGCTGCGTGCCTCGCGCGTGCCCTCCTCGAAGCGCGCGCTCAGGTACAACAGCCCGTCCTGCAGGCGCGCGCTGCGGCGCTGCACGCCACCTTCCCAGTTGGGGTAGAGGCTGTGCTGCACCTGATGCGCGACGATGGCCTGCTCGCCTTCGACGCGCTCGATCTCCCAGCCGCCGGCGTAGCTGAAATAGCTGGTGTAGGCGGCCGCCTTGTCGGCGTCGCCGGCGGTCCACTGGCTGGCGGCCAGCGCAGGGCGGTCGGGTTTTTCGATGACGCAGAACATGCCGTTCGCACCATACTCGATGAAGCCGCGCAGCCCCTGGCCCAACGGGTAGGTGACGCGACCATCGTCGTAGTCCTGGCGCCAGTCGACGATCAGCCAGCGGCCGAGGATGTCGTCGCGCGTCATGCCTTGGACTCCAGCAAGAAGTCGCTCACCAGGCGCAAAAAGCCGGGCAGCTTCTCGATCTGCACCCAGTGCCCGCATTCGCCAAAGACGTGCAGGTCGGCGTGCGGCAGCAGGCGCAGCAGGCGCTCGGACACCTCGAGCGGAATCACCCGGTCGTCGCGCCCGTGCACGATCAATGTGCGGTGCGCGATGGTGCGCAGCGCCGCCTCGGGCAGTGCCAGCATGTCCACGCCGCGTTGGCGTGGAGGCGGAAACAGGCGCGCGAAGCGCTCCTGCACGTCGGCACGTGTGCTGGCCGCGTGCCGCATGCGTACCAGATCATCGGTCACGATGCTCTGGTCGAAGGCGAACAGGCCGATCAGCTCACGCATGGCCCCGAGCGAGGGCTGGTAGCCCCAGACCTTGTCGAGGCCTGCGCTGATCGGAAACGACACGCCCACGGCGCCCATCAGCACCAGGCGCTTGACGCGCTCGGGGTGTCGGTGCGCCAGCGCCAGCGCGATCGCGCCGCCGAAGGAGTTGCCGACCACGTGCGCCGCGGGCAGGTCGAGCGCGTCCATCAGGTCCACCAGTTGCCACACCCAGGCGGCTGGGTCGAGTACCTGGTCCGGCGGGCAGCGCGTGTAGCCGAAGCCGAGCATGTCGGGTGCGACCACGCGGGCACGCTGGCCCAACACCGGGATCACGCCGCGCCAGTTGGCCCAGGCCGTCACGCCTGGCCCGGAGCCGTGGATCAGCAGGATGGGCTCGCCCTGGCCCACGTCGTGCACGTTGACGGCGCAGTCTCCCAGGGTGAGGCTGCGGGCGATTTCGGGGCTGGTGTCGGTCATGGGTTCTCGCATTCGGTTGGGGCGATGGGTGCGCGCAGGCCGGTGGCGGCGATGTCGCGCAGCATCTGGCGCGCCTGGGCGCGCTTGTCGGCGGGCAGCCAGCTGCGGTCGTGGCCCCAGAGGCTCAGTCCCGGCAGTTCGGTGACCTGCCAATCGGGGCCGATGAGGCGCCCGGCCCAGCCCAACTCCAGCATCCAGCCGTCGGGCGTACGCAGGTAGAACGAGGTGACGTGGTCGTTGGCGTGGCGCCCGAGCGAGACGCCGATCGACTCGGGCTGCTCCAGCGCCAGATCGTAGGCGCGGCCCACATCGTCCCAGCAGTTGTATTCGATCATCAGGTGATAGATGCCGGGCCCGCTGCCGGTATCGGCGATGCCGATGGTGTGGTGGCGCGGGTTGACGTGGAAGAAGTCCACCTTGAAGGGGCGGCTGGCGTGGTCGCTCAGTTCGAAGCCCAGCACCTCGTGGTACAGGCGCCGCATGGCCGCGAAGTTGCCGGCCAGCAGCGCCGTGTGGCCCATGCCGAGGTCGACGCCACCTGCCTGGGTGCGAAAGCCGCCGATGGGCCGCCCCGGCGCGAAGGGCGTGGCGCCGTCGCGCAGGCCGTGGGCGATCTCCACGCGGTAGCCGTCGGGGTCGCGGAAATGCACCATGCCCTGAACGCCGCGCAGGGTCAGCTCGTCCTCCGTGGCAGGCGTGCAGGCAAAGCCGGCGTCCGCCAGGCGGCGCGCCAGCGCCTGCATCGCGTCGCCGTCTCGCACCGTGTAGCCCATGCCCAGCGTCGGCGCGCCGTGGCAGGCCTGCAGGACGAAACGCTGGCACTTGGCGTCGATGCGCAGGCGGGCCGTGCGACCGGGCTGCAGCACTTCGGCTTCCAGCCCCGCCAGGGTGGTGGCCATTTGCAGCCAGGCGGTCATGGCGGGGGTGGAAACGAGCACATAGCTCAGGGCCTGGATCATCGGGGTCTCCGTCGACGGCGGGTTCATGAGGCAGTGCGCTCACCCATCATCCGCAGCACCGTTTGCCCGGTGCGCTCGATGTGCTCGCGCAAGACGGCGCAGGCCCGTGGCGCGTCGTGCGCGAGTGCGGCCTGGTACATGGCCTGGTGTTCGACGCTCACGTCGCGGTCCGGTTCGTGCGTGCTCATGAGTACGCGCCGGTAACGGTCGGCCATGTCATGCAACTGCGCGCAAAAGCCCAGCAGGATGGGTGAGCCGCAAGCGCTGATCAGAGTCTGGTGAAACGCCGCGTGGCGCTGCTCCCACGCACCCAGCTCGTCCGCCAACCAGCGCTTGGACTCGAAATTCATCAGGCGCTGGAAGGCCGCAACCAGCGCCACCTCCCAGTCTTCGCCGCCGCGCGCAATCGACGCGGCCAGCGCCATGCATTCCAGATCGATGCGCCGACCCATGATGTCCTGGTATTCGGCCACGCTCACCGGGGCGACGCGGTAGCCGCGCTGGCCCGCCGGGATCAGCAGGCCTTCGGCCACGAGCTGCGACAGCCCCTCGCGGATCGGGCTGAGCGAGACCCCGAGTGCCGCCTTCAGCCCGTCCAGCGGCACCCGCTCACCCGGCTTGCGTGCACCCGAGAGGATGTCGGCGCGCACGCTGCGCGCGACATCGCTGCTGCTGCGCGTGGCTGCTTGGGCATGGGCGAGGGCTGACATGGGTGTGGCGTCCATCAAATCCGCTGCGGATGATTCCCTAAAACATCATCCATGTCAATAAATATCATACGTATTGAAATTCATCGTATATAAATCGGGCTCGATCAAATCAAGGTGGTGCGGAACGCTTGTTTGCGTGTCGAAGCGCAAGCCGGGTCAGCGCCGTCGGCGGCCGGCAGCGGCTCAGGGTGGGCTAAGTCCGCCTTCTTACGCTCCCCATCACGCAAATCCCTGCGTGCTTTTGGAGATACAGCATGAGCTCTTGCATCAAACCCATCCTCGCGGCATTCCTTGTCGCCGGCACCGCCGCCACGGCCTTTGCCGCTGGCGCCGAGAACGACGCGCTGGCTGCCGCCAACGCCAAGGTTTCACTGACGCAGGCCATCACCGCGGCAGAGCAACACGCCGCCGGCAAGGCGACCAAGGCCGAGTTCGAGCACGGCAAGCAGGGCCCGGTCTATGAGGTCGAGGTCGTCAGCGGCAGCAAGGTGTTCGACGTCAGGGTCGATGCCGACAAGGGCACCGTGATCTCGTCGCGCGAAGACAAGCTCGACTGATGGCGAACGTTTCGGTGCGGCTGCCCGATTGGAGATCGAACGTCACAGATCGAGCACCAGGCGCCCCGTTCGGGCGCGTGAGCAGCAGCTCATCATGCGGTCGCCCTTGGCGCGCTCGGCCGGGCTGAGCACGCTGTCGCGGTGCTCGATGTCGCCTTCGGCCACGGCCACCTCGCAGGTACCGCACAGGCCTTCCTCGCAGTCGGACTGCACGTCCACGTTGTGGGCGTGCAGAACCTCCAGCACCGTCCGGTCGGCCGGCACGTGCAGGGTCAGACCGGCGGTGCGCAGTTCGACCTCGAAGGCGCGCTCGTGTGCGGGGTCCAGCTTGGGCGCGTTGTTCTCGAAATGCTCCACGTGCAGCGCGTCGGCCGGCCAGCCGGCCCGTGCCACGGCTTGCTGCAGGGCGTCCAGCAGGCGCTGCGGGCCGCAGGCATAGATGTGCGTGTCGGCCCGTGGCTGCGCCAGCAGGGCGGCGAAGTCGCAGCGCCTGCCTGCGTCGCTCAGGTGCAGTTGCAGGCGCTCGCCGTGCAGGGCCTGCAACGCATCGGCATAGGCCGCGCGCGTGCGCGAGGCGGCGCTGTAGTGCAGCACGTAGTCGCGCCCGGTGGCGCGCGCGCGCTGGGCCATGGCCATGACGGGGGTGATGCCGATGCCGCCCGCGATCAGGATCAGGCGCTGGCGGCCGTCTTCATCCAGGTGGAAGTGGTTGCGCGGCCCGCGCACGCGCAGCGGCGCGCCGGCCGTGGCGTAGCGGTGGATCCAGGCCGAGCCGCCGCGGCTGGCGGCGTCGTGCTGCACCGCCACTTCCCATTCATGCACGTTGTCCAGATCGCCGCACAGCGAATACTGGCGTGACAGGCCGGTGTCGCCGCACTCGATGTCGATGTGCGCCCCAGGCGTCCAGCGGGGCAGGGCGCTGCCGTCGGCGGCGACCAAGCGCAGGCGCACGATGTCGGGGTCGGTGGCCAGGGTGTCGGCCGCCAGCACGCGCAGCTTGCGCACCATGGCGCTGGCCATGGGGCCGCCCAGGTGCACGGCCTGCGCCCAATGGCGCACGTCGGGGTCGCGCCGCTCGGGGTTGTGCGCCGGGTTCCAGCGCACGTGCAGGTTCTGCGGGCCGCGAAACGCGAGGTTGTGCACGTAGTCGAATTCCTGCGGCACCAGCTGCATGTGCGGCAGGCGGCGCGTCAGCTCGCCGATCATGATCTGCAGTTCCATGCGTGCGATGTTCTTGCCCAGGCACTGGTGCACGCCGAAGCCGAAGGACAGCTGGTCGATCACGTTGCTGCGGCGGATGTCGAACAGATCCGGGTCGCTGAACTGGCGCGCGTCGTGGTTGGCCGAATGCACCACCAGCAGCAGGCGCGCGCCGGCCGGAATGGGAACGCCCTCGATCACCACGTCGCGCGTGGTGCGCCGGCGCCACGAGGCGATTGGCCCGTCGTGGCGCAGGCATTCCTCGATGGCAGGCGAGATCAGCGATGGGTCTTCGCAAATCTCGTCCCACACGCTGCGGTGCTCCAGCAGCAGGCGGATGGCGTTGGCGGCGGCAAAGGAGGTCGATTCGTGCGCGGCCACGATGATGGCCATCATCATGGAGTGCAGATAGGAGTCGGTCACCACCTCGGGGTGGTGCTTTTGCTGGCGGATGGAGTAGCGCATCCAGCCCGGACCTTCGGGCGTGCGGCGCATCTTCTCCAGGATTTCGCCCGACAACTGCCAGAACTTGCCCACCGTGTGTGCCACCTCGATGTGTTCTTCGGGCGTGGCGCGGCCGAAGGCGTTCTTGGTGTGCGCGATGGCGAATTCATGCATCTTTTCGTGGTCTTCGTCGTCGTCGATGCCCAGAAAGTGCAGCGCGACGGAAAACGGCACATGCCAGGTCAGGCGCCTGAACAAATCGGCCTCTCCGGCGTCGATGAAACCGTCGATGGCCTCGCTCACCAGGCGGCGCACCATGGGTTCGTGCTGGCGCAGATGCTCGGGCGTGAAGGGGGCCATCAGCGCGCGGCGGCGCGCCATGTGCATGGGCTCGTCCTCGTTGACCAGCGTGCGGTTGAGGGCGTAGCCGTAGGACTTGAGGATGGCCAGCGCCTCCTCGGTCGGCGGCTCCGTGGATTCGAGCGCGATCGAGGGGCTGTAGGTGTGCGGATCGCGAAACACGGCCTTGATGGATTCGTATCGCGTGAGCACCCAATAGCCCAGCCTGGGGCTGTAGAACACCGGCTGCTCCTCGCGCGACCAGCGCACCAGCTCGGAGGGGTTGGCCATGTAGGCGTCGGTGTAGGGGTCGAAGGCGGTCGCCCGCTCATCGAACGGGCAAGCGGGCGCATCGGCCTGCGGCCCATGGTCGTGCGCCACGGGGCAGGATCGGGTCGCGGATGGGCGGGATGGCTCTGGCATGAACGTTGCTCCAAGTTTCGGTTGGCATTGTCGGCCGTCGTGGCGGCATTGTGTTCGGCTTGCACCCGAAGGCTCCCGATGCGCGGTTTTTCCTATGGCAGGGCTAAGTTTCTTCGCCCACACTGCGGCGCGCATGTTCAGCACGGGCGGAACCCGCATGTCCAGAAGGATCGAATCCGCCGATAGGGAAAAGAAGGCCCGCCATGACGGAACTTGATCAAGCACTTTTTCTGTGGCTCAACCTGAGCCCATCGGCACCGGATTGGGTGCTCAGGCTGGCGCAGATGGCCAGCCAGCAATGGCTGCCGTACCTGGTGGTCGCGACGATCACCGCGCTGCTGATCGGCCGCGAGCCTTGGCGTGGGCGGGCGCTGCGCACGCTGCTTGCGGTGGCCGTTGCCGCCGCCGCGTCACGCTTGCTGAAATACGGCTTCACCATGCCGCGGCCCGCCGCGCTGGGACTTGGCGTGCAATGGCTGCCGCACAGTCCGGACCCGGGCTTTCCAAGCTCGCATGCCACGGTGGCGGCAGCCTGGGCCGTCATGGCCGCGATGGTCCCGGTCAGGCCGTGGTGGCGCGTGTTGTTTGTCGCTCTTGCCTTGGTGGTGGGCTGGAGCCGCATCGCTCTGGGCCTGCACTTTCCGTTCGACGTCATGGCGGGCTGGGCCTTGGGAACGGTCATCGCGCTGGTGGTCCAGTTCATCGCCAACGCGATTGCGAATCAAGGTGCCGTGGGCGACTCGGTGGTTCCCCAAGACGACAAGGCCAGCGAGGTCATCGAGCCATGAGGATCGCGCCGCAGTCGATGTCCATGAAGATTGGGTGCCGCCACGGACATCCCTGGGCCAACCGTGGCCCGTTCGAGGAAGGCCAATGACGATGAACCATCCCGTCTTTTTGGTCTGTGCATGGGCATGCGCGCTGCTGGTGGGGGGCTGCGCCAGCTATCAACCGCTGCCACTGCCCGAACGCGCGCAACTGATGAATGGCGTCGGCGAGCTTCACCATTCACTGCCGGCCACGGCGACGCATGAAGTATCGAAAGCCATCGATGTCCAGCAGCCGCTTGACCCCCGGCAGGTCGGCCTGCTCGCCATCCTGAATGCGCCTGAGCTGCGCACCGAGCGCGGCGAGTTCGCCGTGGCGCAGGCCGGCGTGGTGCAAAGCGGCCTCATTCCCAACCCATCCATGAGCCTGGGCTATGCGGCGCTGCTGGGCGGCCCCGGCATCGCGGGGGCCTGGACGGCGTCGCTGGCGCAGGACGTGGCTTCGCTGGTGACCTACAAGAGCCGCGTCGCCGCGGCCAAGACGCATGTGGAGCAGGTCAATGCCGACCTGCTCTGGAAGGAATGGCAGGTGGCGCAAAAGGCGCGTTTGTTGGCGGTGGGAATCTACTGGACCGATCAGTCGCTTCGTTTCAGCCGCACCCAGCTCAGCCTGCTGACGCGCACCGCTGCTGAGGTGCGGCGCGCGGTCGAACAGAACAATGCCACGCTGCCCGATCTCACGCCGCTGCTTGCATCCCGGGCTGCACTCGCGCAGTCCGTCGCCACGCTGGAGCTGCAGCAACTGAAGAACTGGGCCGACTTGAATGCGCTGCTGAGTCTCGTGCCATCCGCGCGCTTTGCCTTTGCGGCGCCGGAAGTGGGGCGGGTGCCCGATGACGTGGACGCGCTGGCCGCGAGCGTGTCCACGCGCCGGCCGGACCTGGTGGCGCTGCAGCTCGGCTACCGCGCGGCCGACGAGAGCGTGCGCAGCGCCATCCTCGGCCAGTTTCCGGCGCTGGTGCTGGGTGGTACCTGGGGCATGGACACGTCCAAGGTACGGATCGCCGGACCCACGGTGACGTTCGATGTGCCCATCTTCAAGCGCAACCAGGATCAGATCGCGCTCAGCCGGGCCACGCGCCTGCTGCTGCGCGAGCAGTACCAGGTTCGCCTCGATGCCACCGAATCCACCATCCGCGCACTGCGAACTCGCATGGCCGCGGTGGCCACGCAACTCGTCGGCGCGCAGCAGGATGCGGCCACGGCCGAGGCGCAGGCCGCCACGGCGCGCGTGGCGTTTGCCGCCGGCAACCTCGACGCACGTGCGCTCACCGACTATGCATCGACGGTGCTTGCGCGCCGCCTGACGGTGATCGACCTCGAGCGCGCGGCCGGCGAGGCGCAAGTCGGCCTCGAACTGGAACTGGGCCTCGGCCTGCCGCAAACCCGCCTGGCCCCTTTGGACAACGCACACGAATCATGAGAATCCAGACCCTTGTTCTCGCTGGGGCGCTCGCATGCAGCGCCATGGCGCCGGCCATCGCGGCCGAAGGCGGCGCGCCCAGCGTGCTGGTGAGCGTCGCACCGCTCAAGGCCGGCAGCCTGCCGCGAACCGTCACCGCCTGGGGCAGCATGCTGTCGCCGCCTTCGGCCACGCAAGTCATCAGCGCGCGCACGTCCGAAGCGGTGGGCGCCATTCACGTGCGCGCCGGCGAGGAGGTGCCGGCGGGAGCGCCGCTGCTGCAGCTCGTGCCCGACGCGCAAACCGCTGCCAGCTACAGCGTCGCGCAATCGGCGTTGCGCGATGCCGAACTGGCGCTGGCGCGCACGCGCGACATGCTGGCGCAGCACCTGGCCACCGCCCAGCAGCTCGATGCGGCGCGCAAAGCGCGCTCCGATGCCCAGGCGGCGCTGGACGCGCTGAAAGCCCAAGGCGCGGCCGGGGCCAGCACGGTGCGCGCGCCGTTCCACGCCATCGTCACCAAGGTCTCGGTGACACGCGGCGCGCTGGTCGCGGCCGGCGCGGCCTTGCTCGAAATCGCCAAGGCCGAGGACTTGACCTTGCGCGTGAACGTCACGCCGCCGCAGGCGCGGCTGGTGGCGCCCGGCAATCGGGTGCAGGTGGCGTCGCTTGACGGCCTGCATCGGGTCGTGGGCAAGGTGGCACGCCGCGGCGCGAGCGTCGACCCCGGAACGGGGCTGGTTCCCATCGACATCGCGGTGCCGGCCAACCCGCTCTTCGCCGGCGAGAACGCGCAGGCGGAGATTGCCGTGGGGCAAATCGAGGGCTACGTGGTGCCGCATGCCGCGATCCTGGTCAACCCCGAGGGCAAGCCCTACGTGGTCCAGATTGAAGGTGGCAAGGCACGCCGGGTGGCGGTCGACGTGCTCGGCGCGCAAGGCGATGAGAACGTGGTTCGCGGCACCGCCCTGAAGGCCGATCAGCCGCTGGTGCTCAGTGGCAACTACCAGCTCGACGATGGCATGGCCGTACGGCTGGGCGGCAAGACCGCCAACGACTCTGCGGCGAGCGCCCGATGAGCTTCACCACCTGGCTGCAAGCGCACCGCCTGCCGGTGCTGGTCGTCTCGTTCGTGCTGACGCTGGCGGGCCTTTACGCGGCGGCCAGCCTGCCGATCGGCCTGTTCCCGCTGATCGACTTTCCGCGCATCCGCGTCAACGTGAACGCCGGCAGCATGCCTGCCCGGCAGATGCTGATCGACGTCACCCAGCCGCTCGAAGCCGCGGCGCGGGCTGTACCCGGCGCCGTCAGTGTGACCTCCACGACCTCGCGCGGCTCGGCGCAGATCTTCGTGGACTTCCCCTGGGGCTCGGACATGAACCGGGCGCTGCTGAGCCTGGACAGCGCGTTTGCTCAAACACTGCCCAATCTGCCACCCGGCACCTCTTACGACGCACTGCAGATGAGCCCGAACGCGGTGATGCCGTTCATCTCCTATGCGCTGACGTCCGACCAGGTCCCGCAGTCCGAGCTGCGCGCCGTCGCGCAGAACCAGATTCTGCCGCTCTTGACGGGCATTCCGGGCGTGCGCCGCATCGGCGTGCTGGGCGGGCACACGCCCGAGGTGCAGGTGGTGGTGGCGCCGCAGGTGCTGCAGCAGTATGGCCTGACCCTGCCCGACCTCGCCAGGGCGCTGGCCAGCAGCAACACGCTGCAGGCGGTGGGCCGCATCGAGGACAACAGCCTGCTGTACCTGGCCGTCGGAAACGATGCGTTCACGTCGGTCGATTCGGTCAGGAACATCGCGCTGCGCACGCCCAAGGGCGCGGTGATTCCCTTGTCGCAAGTCGCGACCATCCAGATGGGCGCGGTGCCGGAGTGGCTGCTGGTCAAGACCAACGGCAAGCCCTCGGTCAACTTCAGCGTGTTCCAGCAGGGCCAAGCCAATTCGCTGGCGCTGGCCAAGGAGATCGACGCCAGGCTGTCGACCTTCATGACAACGCAACCGCCTTCCATCCACCTCGACAAGTGGTACGACCAGACGCAGCTCGTGCGTTCCTCGATCGCCGCGCTGGAAGAAGCGATTGCCATCGGCCTGGTGTTCGCCGCGGGTGTGCTGCTCTGGTTCCTGCGCAACTGGCGCATGACGCTGGTGGCGATGATCGTGGTGCCGATGTCGGTGCTGTGCGCCGTGCTGGTGCTGTGGCTGCTCGGCATGACGATCAACATCATGACGCTGGGCGGTGTGGCGGCCGCCATCGGCCTGCTGATCGACGACGTGATCGTGATGATCGAGCAGATCGCGCGGCGCGTGGCGCAGCCGGGCGTGGCCGATCCGAAAGCCGGGGTTCTGGATGCGGCGCGCGAATTCCTCGCGCCCATGATGGGCTCGTCGCTGGCCACCATCGTGATCTTCATCCCGCTTGCCTTCCTCTCGGGTGTGACCGGGTCGTTCTTCAAGTTCCTGTCGCTCACCATGGCAGCGGCGCTGATCATTTCGTTTCTGTTCACCGTGTTCGTGGTGCCGCTGCTCGCGCGCGGCCTGGTCGATTTCAGCCGCTGGACCGACCCCGGCCATGGCAAGGAAACCTGGTCGCACTGCGTGCATGCGCGCGCGCTCGACCGACTGTTTCGCTGGCCGTGGCTGATCGTGGTGGGCTTCCTGTTGCTGGCTGCGGCAGGGCATTTGGGCTACCAGCACGTCGGCACCGGCTTCCTGCCCAAGATGGACGAGGGTGGCTTCGTGCTCGACTACCGCGCAGCGCCCAGCACCTCGCTGGCCGAGACCGACCGGGAACTGGCGCAGATCGAGGGCATCCTCAAGGCAAACCCCCACGTCGCGAGCTATTCACGCCGAACCGGTGCAGGCTTTGGCGGTGATTTCGTGGAAACCTATCAGGGCGACTTCGTCGTGCGCCTGGTCGACCCCGGCAAACGGCCCGACATCTGGTCCGTGATGGACGATGTCTCGGGCAAGATCACGCGGCTCGTGCCCGGCGTGGACTTCGACACGCACCAGCTCATGGGCGACATGATCGGCGACATGCTCGGGCGGCGTCAGCCGGTGGTGATCCAGCTCAGTGCCATCAATCCCGACCGGCTGGGCGGCGTGGCGCAAAAAGTGGCCGATGCGCTGGCCAAGGCGAAAGGCGTCCAGGCGTCCTCGGTGGACAGCGGCGTGGTGCCGGCCGGCGACGCGATCGAAATCCACGTCGATCCGACCGCCGCGGCACTGAAAGGCATGACGGCCGCCGAGGTGCAGGCGCAGGTCTCGGGCTATCTCGACGGCACCGTGGTCACGCGTTACCTCGGCGCGCACCAGGACATCGGCGTGCGCCTGAAGCTCGCCGCACCGCACGACCCGATCTACCGCGAGCGCTTGGGCGATCTGCCAATCCAGGGGGCCAACGGCGCGATCTTTCCGCTGCACTCCGTCGCCACCACCACCTTCGTTTCCGGCGAGCCCCAGCTCACGCGCGACAACCTGCAGCAGATCGTCGCCGTCACGGCGCAAACCAACGGCTCGCTGGATCTGGGCTCCACCATCGCCGGCGTGAAAACGCTGCTGGCCCAGCCCGGCCTGATCCCGCCCGGCGTGAGCTACACGCTGGGCGGGGCCTACCAGCAGCAGCAGCAGGCGGCGCGCGGCATGCTGCGCGTGTTCGTCGCCGCCGTGGTGGCCGAGATCGTGCTGCTGATGTTCCTCTACCGCAGCCTGCTGCTGCCGCTCATCATCATGGGCACCTCGCTGCTCTCGACCGGCGCGGTGTTCGTGGGCCTGTGGCTGACGCATGTCGAGTTGAACATCACGGCCATGATGGGCATGGTGATGATCATCGGCATCGCGACCGAGATGGCGATTTTCCTGGTGTCCGAATACCAGACCTTGTGCCAGACCATGGAGGCCCGCGAGGCCGTCAAGGCCGCGGCGCTGAACCGCCTGCGCCCGATCCTGATGAGCACGCTGGCGATGATCCTGGCACTGATCCCGATCGGTGCGGCCATCAGCGGCTCGGGCGACCAGATGCTGCAGCCGCTCGCCATCGCCATCATCGCCGGCGCCCTGGTGCAGTTGCCGCTGGTGCTGCTGGTGATGCCGGTGCTGATCGGGCTGACGCTGCGGCCCAAGGTTTCCAGGGACTCGCTCGAGTGAATCAGCGGGCGCGCGGGCTTGCCCGGCGTGAACGTCGCCCGCTGCGCCGCCGCGCCTATGGCTGGGCTAAGTCGGGCGGCGCAAGCTGGGGTTTCTTCACTGCTACCGAAGGAACTCCATGAAAACGCTGCCCATCACGATGGACGAGGGCTGGTTCATCAAGGTCCCGGCGATCACCCTGTCGTTCTGGATCGTCAAGATCTTGTGCACCACGGTCGGCGAGACCGGGGCCGACTATCTGGCGGTCAACGCCGGCCTGGGCCTGGGCCTGACCCGCGCGATGATGGCCGCGCTGCTGGTCGCGGCCCTGATCTGGCAGCTGCGCACCCCCCGCTACACGCCCTGGATCTACTGGCTCACGGTGGTGCTGGTGAGCGTGGTGGGCACGCAGGTCACCGACCTGTTCACCGATCAGCTGGGCGTCAGCCTGTACGTCAGCACGCCGGTGTTCGCGATCATGCTGGCCATCGTCTTTGCCGTCTGGTACCGGGTCGAGGACACACTCTCGATCCACGACATCGTCACGCGCCGGCGCGAGCTGTTCTACTGGGCCGCCATCCTCTGCACCTTCGCGCTGGGCACGGCCGCCGGTGATTTGGCGACCGAAGCCCTGCACCTGGGCTTCACCCGCGGCGCCATTGCCTTCGGCATGCTGATCGGTCTGAGCTACCTGGCCTGGCGCCTGGGCGGCAACGCGGTGCTGACCTTCTGGATCGCCTACATCCTCACGCGCCCCTTCGGCGCCGCGCTGGGTGACCTGCTGACCCAGGCCAAGGCCTATGGCGGCCTGGGCATGGGCGCCACCTGGACCAGCGTGCTGTTCCTGTCCGTGATCGTCGCCTTGGTCGGGGTGGAGCAGTACACCGTGAGCGATCGCGACCTGGAGCGGACGCTCCACCGCTCCAATGCCGTCCGCTGATGCGCTCGAGTCGGTGCTCCAAGCGAGGCAAGCAATGAGCGCCAGGCCGAGGGGAACCGGCGCCGCTAAGCCACGGGCCGACGGTGCGTGGCACGCCCTGATGTCGCGCCCTGCCGGGCTGTGGTTCGGCGCGCTCGCGGTGTTGCTGCTGGCGCTGTCGGCGGCGCGCCCGCTGTCGGTGCCGGACGAGGGGCGCTACGCCGAGATCAGCCGCTGGATGCTGGTGTCGGGCGACTGGCTGGTCCCGCGCCTGAACGGCCTGCCGTTCTTTCACAAGCCGCCGCTGACGCACTGGCTGCAGGCGGCCAGCATGTCGGTGTTCGGCGTCCACCCCTGGGCGGCGCGCCTGCCGGGCGTGCTGCTGGGCTTGCTGATGGTGTGGTTCGGCTTCATCGTGGTGCGCCAGCTGCTGGGCGCCGCGCTGGCCAGGCGTGCGGCCTTCATGCTGGGCGCCAGCGGCGCGATGTTGATCGGCGCCCCCTATGTCAACCACGACATGGGCGTGGCGACCTGGATCAGCGTGGCGATCTGGTCGTTCGCACGCGCGTTTTCGTTCTCGATTTCCGATCGGCAAGCGCCGCACGCCGGCTGGGCCTGCCTGGGTTTTCTGGCCTGCGCGCTGGGCGTGCTGACCAAGGGGCTGATCGGCGTGGCGCTGCCGGCGCTGGTGATGCTGGCGTGGGTGAGCTGGACGCGCCAGTGGCGTCGAGTCTGGCGCCTGCCTTGGGTGCGCGGACTGGCGGTTTTTTTTGGGATGGCGTTGCCCTGGTTCGTGGTGATCGGGCGCCAGTTCCCTGGCGCGCTGGCCTACCTCTTCGGCGTGCAGCAGTTCTCGCGCTACCTCGGCACGGGATTCAACAACGCACAGCCCTGGTGGTTCTATCTGGTTGGCATGGCCCTGCTGCTGGCGCCGTGGAGCGTGTTCGCCGGGCTGGAAGGTTTGGCGCGGCTGCGTACGCGGCGCGCCATGACAGCGCGCACCGCCAAAGATCCATGGGTCGCGCTGTGCTGGATCTGGCTGGCCGTGATCCTGCTGTTCTTCAGCATTCCGCAGTCCAAGCTGATCGGCTACATCTTTCCGGCCCTGCCGCCGCTGGCGGTGCTGGCCGCGCTCGGTTGGCACCGGGTGATGGACGGGCGCCGCACCGCGCGGGCCTGGCTGGCCGCGTTGGCGCTGCTGCCGGTGCTGTTCAGCATCGGGCTGACCGTGGCCTATCCGCACGCGCAGCGGCACGAGGGCATGGCGCGCGACGTGGCGCTCGAATTGCGCACGCGGCTGGCGCCCGGCGATGTCGTTCTGGTGACCGGCGACTACCCGTTCGATCTGCCCTTCGTCGCCCGCCTGCGCTCGCCGCTGGTGGTGGTGCAGGACTGGCCGCGCCTGCGCGCGAAAGAGGGCGACACCTGGCGCCGGGTGCTGCTCGACGCCGGCGGCTTTGAACCGGCCCTGGCGGCCAAGGTTCTGCGCACGCCGGATGCCTTGCAGCAGGAGGCGCACGCGCCAGGGCGATGGCTGCTGGCGCCAAACCGGCCCGGTCGGCGCGATCCGTCGATTGCGGATGCCTGGCGCCTGGTGGGTCGAGGCCGCGCCTGGACGCTGTATCGATCGTCGCCGCTGCCGGCATCCGAGCGGCCGGTCGCCACGCGTTGAACGGCGTGGACGGCGCCTTCAAGCATTGATTTTTCCCCATCAGAAAGGAAACCTGTCATGTCTTCGTCAACCCTGTCGCTCCGTTGCTTGGCCGCCGGCTCGATGCTGGCCCTGCTGTTGGCCGCCGCGGGCTGCTCCAAGTCGGTCGAGCCGCCGCTGCCCGGTGCGGGGCAGCCCCGTGCGGCGCCCCAGGCCAGGGCCGCTTCGGCGCTGGGCGACCTGTCGTCGTTCCGGGGCATTGCCGCCGACGTCGCGGCCATGGTCGACCGGGGCGACCTGGCGGCGGCCAAGACGCGCATCAAGGATCTCGAAGTCGCCTGGGACGCGGCCGAGGCGGGGCTGAAGCCGCGCGCCGCCGACGACTGGCACGTGGTGGACAAGGCCATCGACCGGGCGCTCAAGGCGCTGCGCGCCGACACGCCCAATGCCGCCGACTGCAAGCAGGCCTTGACGGCCTTGCTGAACACCATCGACGGCATGGCCGGCAAGGCGTGAACGGCGCGGCTTCGCTCGGTCATGCGCGCTATCCTCGGCGGGCCCGACGCTATCGGCGCAGGGGATGGGGGAGTCCTGGCTTGTGAACGTTCCTGAACTGATCCAGCACTACGGCTACCTGGCGGTGGCCGTGGGTACCTTTCTGGAAGGCGAGACCGTGCTGCTGCTGGCGGGCGCGGCGGCCAGCCGCGGGCACTTGGCGCTGCCCACCGTCATCGGGGTGGCCGCGCTGGCCAGCTTTGCCGGCGACCAGCTGTTCTTTCTGCTGGGGCGGCGCCACGGCAGCCGGCTGCTGGCGCGCTGGCCGTCGCTGCACGCGCGCACGGCGCGGGCGCGTGGCCTGCTGGAGCGCCACCACACGCCGGTGATCCTGGCGGTGCGCTTTCTGTACGGCCTGCGCGTCGCGGGGCCGATCGCCATCGGCATGAGCGGCGTACCCTGGCTGCGCTTTTTGCTGCTCAACCTGGCTGGCGCCATTGTCTGGGCGATCATCGTGGCCGGCGTGGGTTATGGCTTTGGCCAGGCGGCGGCGCGGATGCTGGGCGGCGTCGACGCCGACGAGCTGCTGTGGGTGGGCGCCCTGCTGCTGGGGGTGGGCCTGTGGTGGGTCTGGTCGCGCCGCAAGCTGGGCTTGCGTGCGACACGGGAGGAATGAAGCGATGCGGGTGCTGTTGGTGGAAGACGACGTCATGATCGGCGAGGCCGTTCAGGGCTCGCTCAAGGACGCGTCCTACGCGGCCGACTGGGTCAAGAACGGCCAGACGGCGCTGACCACGCTGGCCGCGCAGCACTACGACCTGGTGCTGTTGGACCTGGGGCTGCCCGGCAAGGACGGCCTGGCCGTGCTGCAGGCCCTGCGCGCCCGCGGCAACCCGGTGCCGGTGCTGATCATCACCGCGCGCGACGGCCTGGATGACCGCCTGCGCGGGCTGGACGGCGGCGCCGACGACTATGTGCTCAAGCCCTTCGAGATGGCCGAGCTGCTGGCCCGCATGCGCGCCGTGCTGCGGCGCCGGGGCGGGCAGGCGGCGCCGGTGCTGGGCAACGGCGTGGTGTCGCTGGACCCCGCCACGCGCGAGGCGGGCGTGGCGGGCGCGGCGCCGGTGCAGTTGTCGAGTCGCGAGTTCTCGCTGCTGCAGGCGCTGCTGCTGCGCCCCGGTGCCATCCTCTCGCGTGGCGAGCTGGAAGACCGCATCTACGGCTGGGGCGAGGAAGTGGAAAGCAATGCGGTCGAATACCTGATCCATGCGCTGCGGCGCAAGCTGGGCAGCGAAGTCATCAAGAACGTGCGGGGCGTGGGATGGATGGTTTCCAAGGGCGTTTGAACGCATCACTGCAGCGCAAGCTGTCGCTGGCGCTGCTGGGCACCATCGCCGGGGTGGCGCTGGTGGCCGGCGTGCTCTCGTTCGCGGCGGCATACGACGAGGCGCAGGAGCTGCAGGACGACGTGCTGCGCCAGGTGGCTACGCTGACGCAGGGGCGCGGCACGAACGCGGCGGTGCCGGCCCTGGCCGATACCCACTTCGCCGACCATGACGATGCCTCACGCCTGTACGTGCAGGTACTGGGTCAGGACAACCCCAGGAGCCTGACGATCGACCAGGGCGGCCCGCTGCCCGTGCCGGTGACCACGCCCGACGGCCTGCACACCATGATGCTGTCGGGCGAAAGCTTTCGCGTGCTGGTCAAGACCTCGGCCGGCGGCATGCGCATCGTGGTGGCGCAGGAAGCCGACTTTCGCGACGACATCGCGCAGGGCAGCGCGCTGCGCACGGTGCTGCCGTTCGCGGTGCTGGTGCCGATCCTGCTGTTCGTGGTGGTGAGCCTGGTGCGGCGCATGTTTCGGCCCGTGGTGCGGCTGGCCGAGGCCATCGACCGGCGCGGCGAGGGCGATTTGCAGCCGATCGCGGACCACAACCTGCCGGCCGAGGTGCGCCCCTTCGTGCGGGCCATCAACCGCCTGCTGGGCCGCGTGGCACAAACGCTGGACGGCCAGCGCCGCTTCGTGGCCGACGCCGCGCACGAGTTGCGCTCGCCGCTGACCGCCCTGTCCCTGCAGGCCGAGCGCCTGCAGCAGGCGCCCATGTCCGAGCTGGCGCGCGAGCGCCTGGCGGTGCTGCGCCAGGGCATCGAGCGCGGCCGCGCACTGCTGGAGCAGCTGCTGTCGCTGGCGCGGGCGCAGCAACGAGCTGAGCCGCCGGCCGCCGGTGTGTCGATGCAGGCCGTGTTCCGGCGCGTGCTGCAGGACCTGCTGCCACTGGCCGAGGCGCGGCAGATCGATGTGGGCGTGGCCGGCGAGGGCGATGCGCGGGTGCCGGCCAGCGAGCTGGACCTGCTGACCCTCGTCAAGAACCTGGTCGACAACGCCATTCGCTACACCCCGGCCGGTGGGCGGGTCGACCTGTCGGTCGAGTCCCGGCCCGAAGGCGTGCTGCTGCGCATTCAGGACAGCGGCCCCGGCATCGCGCCGGCCGAGCGCGAGCGCGTGTTCGATCCCTTCTACCGCACCCCGGGCAACGAGCAGGCCGGCTCGGGCCTGGGCCTGGCCATCGTGCAGGCCATCGCCCAGCGCCTGGGGGCGCGGGTGTCGCTCGACGATGCCGACCCGGCCGTGCCGGCCGGCTTGCTGGTGCGGGTGCTGCTGCCGGCCCACGGCGAGGCTCCATTGCGGTAGTCGAATAACTGTATGAAAATACAGTTATGCAAGCGCCGCCGCCACATCCTGAATCCGATGCCGTCCCGAACCCGCTGTTGCCGCACAAGGGGCGCGGCGCAGTGTCGCGGCTGGCGCATCGGTTCGAGCGCGATCAGCGCAGCGCCTTCGACGACGGCTGGGATGATGCGCGCGCGGTCGATGAAGACGCGCCGCCGCCCCCGGCCACCCAGGTGATCTTCGAGGACGCGCGCAGCGCCATCAGCGCCAACGACTCGCCCGACATCGCGTTCGACTATTCGGTCAACCCTTACCGCGGCTGCGAGCACGGCTGCATCTACTGCTTTGCGCGGCCCACGCACAGCTATTTGGGTCTGTCGCCCGGGCTGGACTTCGAGACGCGCATCGTCGCCAAGCGCAACATCGCCGCCGTGCTGGCGCGCGAGCTGGCGGCGCCGCGCTATCGGCCCTCGGTCATCAACATCGGCTCGGCCACCGACTGCTATCAGCCGCTGGAGCGCGAGCTGCGGCTCACGCGCGCGCTGATCGAGGTGCTGGCGCAGGCGCGCCACCCGTTTTCCATCGTCACCAAGTCCAGCGGCATCGAGCGCGACCTGGACCTGCTGGCACCGCTGGCCGCGCAGGGCCTGGTGGCGATCTACGTCACCATCACCACGCTGGACGCGGGCCTGGCGCGCCGGCTGGAGCCGCGCGCCGCCGCGCCGCACCGGCGCCTGCGCACCCTGCGCACGCTGGCAGAGGCCGGGGTGCCGGTGGGCGTCAGCGTGGCGCCGCAGATTCCCTTCGTCAACGAGGACATGGAGCAGGTGCTGGCCGCCGCGCGCGCGGCCGGCGCCAGGAGCGCCTTCTACACCGTGCTGCGCCTGCCCTGGGAGCTGTCCGAGCTGTTCCAGCAGTGGCTGCAGGTGCATGTGCCGGACCGGGCCGAGCGCGTGATGGCCCGCGTGCGCGACCTGCGCGGCGGCCGCGACTACGACAGCGCCTGGGGCCAGCGCATGCACGGGCAGGGCCTGTGGGCCGATCTGCTGCGCCAGCGCTTCGAGCGCGCCTGCCGGCGCTTGGGCCTGAACCGCCAGCGCATCGCGCTGGATGGCGGCCGCTTTCGTCCAGCCGCGCTCGGTGGCCAGGCCGAGCTTTTTGAATGATTTTCGGCCATGGCCCTTGCCGATAAAGCGTGGACAGCTATCAGATAAATAGCATCAACCGGCCGCGCGGCACATCACACCCATGTCGCGCGCCGGCTGGTACACGCGGGTGGCCACGCCCAGCAGGCCCAGCACGGTGTGAAAGTAATCGTCCTGCGACACCTTCTCGTCGCGCAGCTTGCCCAGGCAGGCCTGGGTGATGCCGCTTTGCTGCTGGAACTGCGGCGACAGCCAGAAGATCCAGGGAATGTGCTTTTGCACGTCGGGCGCAAAGCGGTAGGGCAGGCCGTGCAGGTACAGGTTGTTCTCGCCCAGCGACTCGCCGTGGTCGGACAGATACATCAGCGCCGGCGCCCAGTTCGCCTCGTGCGCCTTCAGCCAGTCGATGTCGCTGGCCAGCACGTGGTCGGTGTAGACGATGGTGTTGTCGTAGGCGTTCACCACCTGCTCGCGCGAGCACTGCTGCAGCGCGTTGGTGGTGCATTCGGGCTCGAACTTCTTGAAGGCCCTGGGCGAGCGCTTGTAGTAGGCCGGCCCGTGGCTGCCCATCTGGTGCATGAAGACGACCACGCCGCGCGCACGCCGATCAAAGGGCAGCTGGGCGATGCGCTCGTCCAGGCCGTTCAGCATCACCTCGTCCAGGCATTCGCCCTCGGCATCGCACAGGCCGGGGGTTTGCAGCGCCTGGTCGTCCACCGTGGGCACGCGGTCGCACACGCCCTTGCAGCCGCCGGCCTGGTTGTCCAGCCACAGCACGGCGTAGCCGGCGTGCTGCAGCACGTCGGCCAGGCCCTCGGTGTTGTCCTGGCGCTCGTTGAAAGCCACGCGCCCCAGCGGTGAGAACATGCAGGGCACCGAGGCGGCGGTGTTGGTGCCGCAGGACCAGGCGTTGCGCAGGCTGACCACGCCGCGCGCGGCCAGCTCGGGCGTGGTGTCGCGCGCGTAGCCGTTCAGCCCGAAGTGATCGGAGCGCGCGGTCTCGCCCACCACCAGCAGCACCAGGGGCGGGCGCGCGCCCGCGGGCCGCGGCGCCACATGGGCGTCCTCGCCCAGCGGCAGCACGGCGGCGCCGTTGCGCTGGATCGGCTGCTGGCCCAGGATGGCGATGGCGTAGAACGAGTTGAGCGGGTTGATCAGGTAGCGCAGCTGGGTGTGGTTGCGCATGGTGGCCGACAGGTCCTGAAACGACAGGCCCATGGCGGCCACGGCCACGGCCAAGCCCGCTACCACGGTGAAGAGGTTGTTGCGCGCCTGCCGGCCCAGTGTGGGCCAGGTGATGCGCGCGCGCCACAGCAGCGCCACCGGCAGCACGCCCAGCAGCAGCAGCGCGCCGAGCATGCGCCAACTCATCAGCTCGCGCGCCTCGCGCGAGTCGGTCAGCAACACGTTGACCATCATGGTGCGCTCGATCACCACGCCGTAGCTGAGCATGAAGTATGCCCCCGCGGCGGCGGCCAGCAGCACCACCGTCAGCATGGGCTTGAGCGTCCAGCGCCAGGCAAACAGGGCCGACAGCGCGACGTGCACCGCGCCGATCATGAGCGCGAAGGCCAGGCCGAACAGCAGCCCGCGCGCATTGCCCAGTTCGGGCAACGCCGCCAGGCCGCGCCACAGCGCCAGGTTGCCGATGCTGGCTACCCACAGCGCCGCCAGCACCATCACCGTGAGGGGACGCAGGCCGCGCGGCGCGGCGGAGAGGAAAGGGCGGTTCGTCACGGCCGCGGGCGGCGGTCAGGCGCTGAAGAAGTTGCGCACCTTGTCGGTCCAGCGCTCGGTGCTGGGCGAATGCTTGGCGCCACCCTTTTTCAGCGACTCGTCGAACTCCTTCAGCAGCTTGCGCTGGTGCTCGGTCAGCTTGACCGGGGTTTCCAGGCTGATGTGGCAGTACAGGTCGCCCGGGTAGGACGAGCGCACGCCCTTGATGCCCTTGCCGCGCAAGCGAAACTGCTTGCCGGCCTGCGTGCCCTCGGGGATTTCGATGGCCGCCTTGCCGCCCAGCGTGGGCACCTCGATCTCGCCGCCCAGCGCGGCGGCGGCAAAGCCAATCGGCACCACGCAGTGCAGGTCGTCGCCGTCGCGCTCGAAGATGTCGTGCTTCTTGGTGCGGATCTCGATGAACAGGTCGCCCGGCGGGCCGCCGTTGCTGCCCGGCTCGCCGTTGCCGGTGGAGCGGATGCGCATCCCGTCGTCGATGCCGGCCGGAATCTGCACCTCCAGCGTCTTCTGGTTCTTGATCTTGCCCTGGCCGTGACAGGTGGTGCAGGGCTCGGGAATGATCTTGCCCGTGCCGCGGCAATGCGGGCAGGTCTGCTGCACGCTGAAAAAGCCCTGGCGCATCTGCACCACGCCCTGGCCGTTGCAGGTGGTGCAGGTCTTGGCGCTGGTGCCTGGCTTGGCGCCGCTGCCGTGGCAGGTGCCGCAGTCGTCCCAGCTGGGGATGCGGATTTGCGCCTGCTTGCCGGCGGCCGCCTCTTCCAGCGTGATTTCCATGGCGTAGCTGAGGTCGGCGCCGCGATACACCTGCCGCCCGCCGCGCGCGCCGCCGGCCCGGCCGCCGCCGAAGATGTCACCGAAGATGTCACCGAAGGCCTCGGCAAAGCCGCCGAAGCCTTCGGGCCCGCCGCGCATGTTGGGGTCCACGCCCGCATGGCCGTACTGGTCGTAGGCGGCCTTCTTCTGCGGGTCCGACAGCATCTCGTAGGCTTCCTTGGCCTCCTTGAACTTGGCCTCGGCGGCCGCCGCCGCCTCGCCCTGGTTGCGGTCGGGGTGGAACTTCATCGCCAGCTTGCGATAAGCCTTCTTGATCTCATCGTCGGAAGCGTTCTTGGGAACGCCCAGGACGTCGTAGTAGTCGCGTTTGGTGGCCATCAAAATTTCTCGACACTGATCAGGCAAACGCCGCGCAGCCGATTCCGGGGAATCCGTTGCGCGGCGACGAGGGCTGCAGGCGGGCGGTGGTCACCCGTGCAAACCGTGGCATCTCAGTCCTTCTTGACTTCCTTGACCTCGGCGTCGACCACGTTGTCGTCGGCCGGGGCCGACGCCTGCGCGCCACCCGGCGCGCCGCCCGCGGCACCGGCGGCCTGCGCGGCCGCCTGCGCATCGGCGTACATCTTCTCGCCCAGCTTCTGGCTGGCCGTCATCAGGGCCTCGGTCTTGCTGTCCATCGCGGCCTTGTCGTCGCCCTTGAGGGCTTCTTCCAGCTCCTTGATGGCGGTTTCGATCTTGTCCTTTTCGCCCGCATCCAGCTTGTCGCCGTGCTCGCCGACCGACTTGCGCACGCTGTGCACCAGGGCGTCGCCCTGGTTGCGCGCCTGCACCAGCTCCAGCTTCTTGTGGTCCTCGGCAGCGTTCAGCTCGGCGTCCTTCACCATCTGCTGGATCTCGGACTCGGACAGGCCCGAGTTGGCCTTGATGGTGATCTTGTTTTCCTTGCCCGTGCCCTTGTCCTTGGCCGACACGTGCAGGATGCCGTTGGCGTCGATGTCGAAGGTCACCTCGATCTGCGGCAGGCCGCGCGGCGCCGGCGGAATGCCCTCCAGGTTGAACTCGCCCAGCGCCTTGTTGCCGCTGGCCATCTCGCGTTCGCCCTGGTACACCTTGATCGTCACGGCCGGCTGGTTGTCGTCGGCGGTGGAGAAGGTCTGGGCGAACTTGGTCGGGATGGTGGTGTTCTTGGTGATCATCTTGGTCATCACGCCGCCCAGGGTCTCGATGCCCAGGGACAGCGGGGTGACGTCCAGCAGCAGCACGTCCTTGCGGTCGCCCGAGAGCACCTGACCCTGCACGGCAGCGCCCACGGCCACCGCTTCATCGGGGTTCACGTCCTTGCGCGGCTCCTTGCCGAAGAATTCCTTGACGGTGTCCTGCACCTTGGGCATGCGCGTCTGGCCGCCGACCAGGATGACGTCGTTGATGTCGCCCACGGCGATGCCGGCGTCCTTGATGGCGGTGCGGCAGGGCTCGATGGAGCGGGCGATCAGGTCTTCGACCAGGGCTTCGAGCTTGGCGCGCGTGAGCTTGATGTTCAGGTGCTTGGGCCCGCTGGCGTCGGCCGTGATGTAGGGCAGGTTGATGTCGGTGGCGGCGCTGGAGGACAGTTCGATCTTGGCCTTTTCGGCCGCTTCCTTCAGGCGCTGCAGGGCCAGCACGTCGTTCTTCAGGTCGACGCCGGCTTCCTTCTTGAATTCGCCGATGACGTAGTCGATGATGCGCTGGTCGAAGTCCTCGCCGCCCAGGAAGGTGTCGCCGTTGGTGGCCAGCACCTCGAACTGCTTCTCGCCGTCGATGTCGGCGATCTCGATGATCGAGATGTCGAAGGTGCCGCCGCCCAGGTCATAGACGGCGATCTTGCGGTCGCCCTTGGCCTGCTTGTCCAGGCCGAAGGCCAGCGCGGCGGCCGTCGGCTCGTTGATGATGCGCTTGACGTCCAGGCCGGCGATGCGGCCGGCGTCCTTGGTGGCCTGGCGCTGGCTGTCGTTGAAGTAGGCCGGCACGGTGATCACGGCCTCGGTCACGGGCTCGCCCAGGTAGTCCTCGGCGGTCTTCTTCATCTTGCGCAGGATTTCGGCGCTGATCTGCTGCGGCGCCAGCTTTTGCCCGCGCACCTCGACCCAGGCGTCGCCATTGTCGGCCTTGATGATCTTGAAGGGCATCAGGTCGATGTCCTTTTGCACTTCCTTGTCGTCGAACTTGCGGCCGATCAGGCGCTTGACGGCGTAGATGGTGTTCTTGGGGTTGGTGACGGCCTGGCGCTTGGCCGGCGCGCCGACCAGCACCTCGTTGTCGTCCTGGTAGGCGACGATGGAGGGGGTGGTGCGCGCGCCCTCGGCGTTCTCGATCACCTTGGTCGCATTGCCTTCCATGATGGCGACGCACGAGTTGGTGGTGCCCAGGTCAATACCGATGATTTTTCCCATGTTGGTTCTCCGCGAAAAATTTTGAGATTCAGATGTGGATGCAGGTGCGGCTGGCGCTGGCAATTTTCAAGCGCACGACTGCGATTTGAGATCTTTTGCCGCCGGGCCGCCCCAAGGCAAAAAAAGCCCCCTCGGGGGGCAGCGCACCGCGCGCAGCGGGGGAGCGTGGAGGCTTCATTTTGGGGCGGCGACGGTCACCATGGCCGGCCGCAGCACCCGCTCGGCGATGACGTAGCCCTTTTGCAGCACGGCGACGATGGTGTTCGGGTCCTGGTCGGCCGGCACCATGGCGATGGCCTGCTCGCGCGTGGGGTCGAACCTGGCGCCGGGCGCCGGGTTGACCTCGGCCACCTTGTTGCGCTCCAGCACGCTCATCAACTGGCGGTGGGTGGCCTGGGTGCCTTCCAGCAGTTGCTCGGCGCTGGCGTTTTCCACCTTCAGCGCGGCTTCCAGGCTGTCGACCACGGCCAGCAGGCTCTCGGCAAAGGATTCGACGGCGAACTTGCGCACCTTGGCCACTTCCTCGTCGGCGCGGCGGCGGGCGTTCTGCGCCTCGGCCTGGGCGCGCATGGCCTGCTCGACCAGG
>OFTX01000309.1_pt1 | contig 28432 bp, 25 predicted proteins | sample 1775051 | NCBI WGS metagenome assembly OFTX01 (sample SAMN08195772, study PRJEB24354) | sludge metagenome | isolation source: sludge from phenol fed wastewater aerobic bioreactor A | place: India: Nagpur | collected 2016-09-15
TGAAATTTATACTCTCTCGAGTCACTCACTTAAACGGAATTGAAGTGAACTTCACTTCTATCTTCATGAGCGTTTGTCTTTAGTCCTGAAAGAACTTGGCAATTCGCCACCAAACGCCCACGCTTATCGGCTGTATCTTGTTAATGATCCACCACGCAAAATTCACCATCTTGCGCTCACCTCGCTGCGATCAGCGAAGCCTTGAATTATGACACGATTTTTAATGTCCTGTCAAATTTTAGGGTTTCTACCCATTGCGTTTTGCAGATTTGCCCAACGCACTTGGCAAGCCTTGAATTGTGACGACTCTTGTGTGGTGTCGTCAAACCCAGGACCTCGACTCCCTTTCGCGATCAGCAGGCTGGCCTGCGATCAGCGAAGCCCTAGACTATAGCATCGTTTTCTTGCCGATCGCAAGAGCCGCCAAATTTTTCCAGCCTGCCTCGCCGCCGTCCCCCCCTCATGTCCCTGATCACGCTTCAACACGCCCACTTGGCCTTCGGACACGTCCCGCTGCTGGACGACGCGCAGCTGAGCCTGGAAGCGCAGGAGCGGGTGGGCCTGATCGGGCGCAATGGCACGGGCAAGTCCTCGCTGCTGAAGGTGCTGGCGGGGCTGGAGCGGCTGGACGACGGGGATTTGCGGATGAGCCAGGGCCTGCGCCTGGCTTACGTCGCACAGGACCCGGCGCTGAGTGGCGCGGCCACGGTGTTCGACGCGGTGGCGCAGGGCCTGGCGACGGTGCGCGGCTGGATCGACGCCTACGGCGCCGGCCAGGGCGACCTGGCGGCCCTGCAGGCGCGCATCGAGGCCGAGGACGGTTGGCACTGGCAGCAGCGCGTGACCGAAGCCCTGCAGCGCCTGCGGCTGCAGCCCGAGGCCGCGGTGAGCGAGCTCTCGGGCGGCACGCGCAAGCGCGTGGCGCTGGCGCAGGCGCTGGTGACGCGGCCGGACGTGCTGCTGCTGGACGAGCCGACCAACCACCTGGACTTGGACGCCATGCTGTGGCTGGAAGAGCTGCTGCTGGACTTTCGCGGCGCCGCGATGGTCGTCACGCACGACCGCGCCTTTCTCGATCGCGTGGCCACGCGCATCGTCGAGCTGGACCGCGGGCGCCTGCTGTCGTATCCGGGCAGCTTCGCCCAGTACCAGGCGCTGAAGGCCGAGCAGCTGACGCAGGAGGCCACCATCCACGCGCGCGCCGACAAGCTGCTGGCGCAGGAGGAAGCCTGGATTCGCCAGGGCGTGGAGGCGCGCCGCACCCGCGCGCAGGGGCGCATCAACCGCCTGCAGGCCCTGCGCGCGGCACGCGCGGCGCGGCGCGAGCAGGTCGGGCGCGTGCGGCTGGACGTGGACGCGGGCGTGGCCGGCTACCAGGGCAAGCTGGTGGCCGAGCTGGAGCACGTGCAGCTGGCCTTCGGCGCCAAGACCATCGTCGATGACCTCAGCGCCACCGTGCTGCGCGGCGACAAGCTGGGCCTGATCGGCCCCAACGGCGCGGGCAAGACCACGCTGCTCAAGCTGATCCTGGGCGAGCTGGAGCCCGACCGCGGGCGCGTGCGGCGCGGTGCCAATCTGCAGGTGGCCTACTTCGACCAGATGCGCGCGGCGCTCGACCCCGAGGCCACGCTGGCGGACTTCATCAGCCCCGGCAGCGAGTGGATCGAGATCGGCACGCGGCGCCAGCACGTCAAGAGCTACCTGGGCGACTTCCTGTTCAGCCCGGCGCGCGCGGCCTCGCCGGTCAAGAGCCTGTCGGGCGGCGAGATGGGCCGCTTGCTGCTGGCCCGCCTGTTCGCGCGCCCGGCCAACGTGCTGGTGCTGGACGAGCCCACCAACGACCTGGACATCGACACGCTGGAGCTGCTGGAGCAACTGCTGCAGGACTACGAGGGCACGGTGTTCCTGGTCAGCCACGACCGCGCGTTTCTGGACAACGTGGTGACCAGCACCCTGGCCTGGGACGGCCCCGGCCAGTGGCGCGAATACGAGGGCGGCGTGCAGGACTGGTTGACGCAAAGCGCGCGCTGGCAGGCGCTGCGCGCACCGGCCCCGGCGGTACCCGAAGTCACAAGACAAACTGCGCCCCAGCCCGCGTCAAGCGAGCGCCAGGCGCTACAAAAACGAAAGCTCAGCTACAAGGAGCAACGCGAGCTGGACGGCCTGCCCGCGCGCATCGAGACGCTCGAGGCCGAGCAGGCCGACATCCGCGCGCGCCTGGCCGACGGCTCGCTCTACCAGAGCGACCTGCAGCAGGCCGTCGCCCTGCAGGCGCGCGACACCGCCATCGACCAGGCCCTGACCGAGGCGCTGGAGCGCTGGGAAGAGCTCGGGCAACGCTGAACAAGTCGGCGCGATGTGGCGCACCCTGGATCCGGATGGGCGGCAAGGCGAAAACCGCAGCGATACCGGGCGGTATCGCGAGGATTTTCAACGCCGCAGACCGCCCGAGCCCAGGGATGCGACGCGCGCGAGGACTGGTTCAGCGTTGCCCTTGGTTCAACGTAGACTGCAAGGCGCGCCGACCGGGCGCGAGGGGAAGGAGCAACGCCCATGGATTCGTCAACGACCTGGATCGTCGCCGGCATCGTCCTGCTGATCGCGCTCGCCGCCGCCTGGCTGTGGCAGCGGCGCCGGCCCGCGGCCGCACCGGCACAGGCCTCGCACGAGCGCTTTGCCGCCGCCGCCGCCATCTCGCCGGCGCAGACCGAACTGCTGCAGTACCTGGTGGACGCCTTTGCCGGCCGGCCGGTGCTGTTTCGCGTGCCGCTGTCGCAGCTGGTGACCCCGCGCGGCGCCGGCGACCGGCTGCAGACGCAGCGCCGCCTGGCCGAGCACTCGGTGGACTTCGTGGTCTGCGACCGCGCCGGCCGCGCCATGTACGCGTTCGAGCTCGACGCCGTGCACGACAGCGACGAGCAGGCCGAGCAGGACGCCGCCGAGAAGCACCGCGTGCTGAAAGCCGCCGGCATCCGCCTGATTCGCGTCAAGCGCTCGACGCGCGGCATGCCGTCGCCGCACGAGTTCCGCCAGCGCCTGCGCACGGCCAGCCTGACGCCGCCCGCCGCCGCGGCCAGCGGGCAGGCGCCGCTTGGGCAAGCCCCGACGGCGCCGAGCGCTGCCGCCCCCACCCCCGCGCCGGCGGCCAAGAACACCGAGCCGATGAGCCTGACCGATCTGATGGACCTGGCGCCGGCCACCACGGCCGACGACGACCCCTGGGGCTCGGAGCGGCGCCGCTGACGGCCACGCCGGCCCGGCGCGCGCTCAAGCGCCGCGCGACTTCTTCGTCGGCCGCTGCCAGCCCGCGATGCTGACCTGCTTGCCGCGCGCCACGCTCAGCACGCCCGGCGGCGTGCTGCGGGTGATGGTCGAGCCGCCGCCCACCGTGCCGCCGGCACCGATGGTGACCGGCGCCACCAGCACGCAGTTGCTGCCCACGTGCACGTCGGCCTCGATCACGGTGCGGTGCTTGTTGGCGCCGTCGTAGTTGGCGGTGATGCTGCCGGCGCCGTAGTTCACCCGCTCGCCCACCGCGGCATCACCCAGATAGGCCAGGTGGTTGGCCTTGGCGCCGGCGGCCAGCGTGCTGTTCTTCACTTCGACGAAGTTGCCGATGTGCACCTCGGGCCCCAGCTCGGCGCCCGGCCGCAGCCGCGCGAACGGGCCGACGCGCGCGCCCTCGCCCACGCGCACCCCGGCCTGCTCGCCGTCGATGTGGGTGAAGGGGTGGATCACCGCGCCCGCCGCGATGCTCGCGTTGGTGATGTGGCAATAGGCGCCGATCTGCGCGCCCTCGCCCAGCTCGACCCGGCCGCTGAAGATGCAGCCGACGTCGATCTCCACGTCCGGCCCGCAGCTCAGCGCGGCCGGCGCCCCGCTGCGCGCATCGTCGCGCAGGTCCAGGCGCGCCGGGTCGGCCAGGCGCACGCCCTGCAGCATCAGCGCCTCGGCCTGGCGCCGCTGGTGCGCGCGCTCCAGCTCGGCCAGCTGCACGGGGCTGTTGACGCCCGCCACCTGCAGCGCGTCGTCGATGCGGTGCGCGACCACGGGCACGCCATCCTGCACCGCCATGGCCACGACATCGGTCAGGTAGTACTCGCCCTGGGCGTTGTCGTTGGTGAGAAGCCCCAGCCAGCGGCGCAGGTGGCGCGCGGGCACGGCCAAGATGCCGCTGTAGACCTCGGTGATGGCGCGCTCGTCGGCGCTGGCGTCCTTTTGCTCGACGATGCGCTGCACGCTGCCGTCGGCCGCACGCACGATGCGGCCGTAGCCCGTCGGCTCGGGCAGGCGCACCGTCAGCAGCGCCAGCCGCTCGCCCTGCGCCGCATCCACCAGCGCCTGCAGGGTGGCGGCCTCGGTCAGCGGCACGTCGCCCGACAGCACCACCACCAGCCCGTCGTCGGCCAGCAGCGGCAGTGCCTGCTGCACCGCGTGGCCGGTGCCCAGCTGCGGCTCCTGGCGCGCAAATTTCAGGTCGAATCGGCCTGCAGCCCCCGCCACGCCTGCGCCATAAGCTTCCACTTCAGGAGCGCCGTGACCGGTGACGGCGACCACGCGGCGCGCGAGCAGCGCCTGCGCCGTGGCCAGCACGTGGCCCAGCAGCGGCCGCCCGGCCAGCTTTTGCAGCACCTTGGGCACGCGGCTTTTCATGCGGGTGCCCTTGCCCGCGGCCATGATGACGATGTCGATGGCATTCATCGGTGGAAATCCGTTCACAGCTGAAGTTGGCGCCGATTATCGGGCGCCCGCTCAATCCAGCGTCTGCCGGTAGCGCAGCAGCGCCACGGCGCTGACGGCGAGGGTGAAGGCCAGCAGCGCCCACAGCTCGGGCAGCAGATCGCCCAGGCTGCTGCCCTTGAGCATGATGCCGCGCACGATGCGCAAAAAGTGGGTCAGCGGCAGCACCTCGCCGATCCACTGCGCCCAGCGCGGCATGCCGGCAAACGGGAACATGAAGCCCGACAGCAGCATCGAGGGCAAAAAGAAAAACAGCGTCATCTGCACCGCCTGCAGTTGGTTGCGCGCCAGCGTGCTGAAGGTGAAACCGACCGCCAGGTTGGCGACGATGAAGACGCCGATCATCGCGCCCAGCAACGGCCGGCTGCCCACCATGGGCACGGCGAACAAGACCCAGGCCGCGCCCATGATCACCGCCAGCTGCAGGTAGCCGATGACGACGTAGGGCGCGATCTTGCCCAGCATCACCTCGGCCGGGCGCGCCGGCGTGGCCAGCAGGTTTTCCATCGTGCCGCGCTCGCGTTCGCGCGTCATCGCCAGGCCCGTGAACATGATCATCGTCATGGTCAGGATGGTGCCGACCAGGCCCGGCACGATGTTGACGCGCGACAGCCCCTCGGGGTTGTAGCGCCGGTGCACGCGCAGCTCGAACGGCGGCGGCGTGGCGGCCAGCGGGCGCAGCGCGCCCTTCAGGTCGTGCACCAGCGCCTGCGGCGCCAGGGCGCCGAGCGCGGCGAGGGCGTTGCCGGCGGCGGCCGGGTCGGTGGCGTCGGCAGCCACGAACAGGGTCGGCCGCTGGCCGCGCAGCAGCTCGCGCTCGAAGCCGGGCGGCACGACGATGACGAACTGCAACTCGCCGCGCGCCATCGCCGCGTCGGCCTGGGCCTCGCTGCCGCCCGTCTGCACGACGCGGAAGTAGTCGCTGTGCTGCAGCGCCGTCAGCAGGCTGCGCACCAGCGGCCCGTGCTCGGCCGTCACCACCGCCGTCGGCAGCTGTTTGGGGTCGCTGTTGATGGCGTAGCCGAACAGCACCAGCTGCAGGATCGGGATGCCGACCGCCATGGCGAAGGTCAGGCGGTCGCGCAGGATCTGCTGGAACTCCTTGACGAACACGGCCCAGGTGCAGGCGAACGAAAAACGGCTCATGACGGCTGCGCCGCGCCGGCGAAGTTGTCTTGCGCCTGGCCGATGAGGCTGATGAAGACGTCTTCCAGATTCGCCTCGGCCGGCGCCACGCGCAGGCCGGGGCGCTGGGCCAGCGGCGCCAGGGCGTCGCGCAGCAGCGCGGCGTCCTGCCCGGCCACGTGCAGGCGGCTGCCGAAGGCGGTCACGCTCTGCACGCCGGGCAGGGCCTGCAGCTCGCTCACCAGCAAGGGGCCGACCTCGTCGCCCGCGACCTCGAACACCACGAGACCCGCGGCGCCGATGATCTCGCCCTGCGTGCCGCGCGCCAGCAGGCGGCCGTAGGCGATGTAGGCCAGCTCGTGGCAGCGCTCGGCCTCGTCCATGTAGTGGGTCGACACCAGCACCGTGATGCCCTGCGCCGCCAGCTGGTGGATCTGGTCCCAGAAGTCGCGCCGCGCGGCGGGGTCGACGCCGGCCGTCGGCTCGTCGAGCAGCAGCAGGCGCGGCGCGTGGATCAGGCAGGCGGCCAGCGCCAGGCGCTGCTTCCAGCCGCCCGACAGCGCGCCGGCCAGCTGGTGCTGGCGCGCCACCAGGCCCAGCCGCGCCAGCGCCGCATCGACGGCGGCGCGCCGCTCGGGCACGGCGAACAGGCGCGCCACGAAGTCCAGGTTCTGGCGGATCGACAAGTCCTCGTACCAGCCGAAGCGCTGCGTCATGTAGCCGATCTGGCGCTTGATGGCCAGCGCCTCGCGCCGCAGGTCGAGCCCCAGGCAAGTGCCCGAGCCCTCGTCGGGCGTCAGCAGGCCGCACAGCATGCGGATGGTGGTGGTCTTGCCGCTGCCGTTGGGGCCGAGAAAGCCGCAGATGCGCCCGGCGCGCACCTGCAGGTCGACCTGGTCGACCACCGCCCGCCCACCGTAACGCTTGGTCAGGCCGCGCACGTCGATCGCCAGCTCGGCCGCGTTTGCTATTTCATTCATAGCTGCTTGTGCTTGATGCACGCGCGCTGGCGGCCGATTTGATCATGAACCACTCTGGAGCGGCGCGCGCCGCACGTCGAGCGGCAGGCCGGGTTTCAGGCGCGTGGCGTCGGCGGCGCCCGGCCGCGCCTCGACCAGGAACACCAGCTTGGCGCGCTGCGCGTTCGAATAAATCACCGGCGGCGTGTACTCGGCCTGCGTGGCGATGCGGCTGATGCGCGCGGCGATCGGCGCGCCGCAGCCGTCGCAAATCAACTGCACCGCATCGCCCGGCTTCAGGCTGGCGACCTCGGTCTCGGGCACGAAGAAGCGCGCCTTGATCTGCGCCGGCGGCAGCAGCGCCAGCACCGGCTGGCCGGCGCCGACCCATTCGCCCAGGCGGTAATAGGTGTCGGCCACCTGCGCATCGGCCGGCGCGCTCTGCGTGGTCTGCCCCAGCCGCCAGCGCTGCGCGGCCAGCGCGCTCGATGCGGCCTGCGCCTGCGCCTGGGCGGCGGCGCGCTCCTGCACGCGCGCGGGCTGGCGCGCCGTGCGCAGCGCGGCCTCCAGCTCGCGCACGCGCTGGCGTGCCTGATCGGCTGCGGTGCGCGCCGCATCCGCATCCATGCGCGAGACCGCCGCCTGCGCCACCAGCGCCGTCTTGCGCGCGGCGTCCGTCTGCGCCAGCTGCGCCTGCGCGCGCGCCTGGGCCAGCTGCGCCTCGATCTGCGCGATCTCGTCCGGCCGACGACCGGTCTGCAGGTTGGCGGCCTGCGCCTGGGCAGCGGCCAGTTGCGCCTCGGCGGTGCGGGCGGCGTCGCGCTCGGTCTGGCCGTCGAGCGCGAACAGCGGCGCGCCGCCCTTCACTTGGTCGCCGGCCTGCACGTCCAGCTGCTGCAGGCGGCCGGCCACCGGCGCGGCGACGTAGACATAGTCGCCCTCGACATAGCCCGACCAGCCGGGCGCCGGCGCCTCCTTGCACCCGGCCAGGGCCAGGGCCAACCCCAGTGCCCACCGGGCGTGACGATGCGGTTCAGGCATGAAAGTCTCCGGTGGTCAGCGCCTGCAGCGCGAGGTCGGCGCGCTGCGCGATGGCCGCGTCCGACAGCACCTGCGGCCCCACTTGCGGGCGCGCCAGCGTGGGCAGCAGGCCCGATTCCTTCAGCAGCAGGGCCAGCAGCACCGGCGCCAGCACGGCGCCGAGCAGAAAGGTCAGGCGCAGCAGCGGCGGCCGCGGTGCGATGTGGCCGGCGGCCTCGGCCTCGGCCAGCAGTTGCAGCAGCAGCTTCAGGTGGCGCGGCATGTTGCGGCGCAAAAACTGCACCGCCACCGCGTGGCCCGCGCCGGCGTCGGCCAGCACGCGGCGCAGCACCGGCGCGTGCTGGCGCAGCATGCGGCCCAGCACCAGCAGCACCTGGCGCAGGCGCGCCAGCGGCTCGCCGGCCTCGCGCGCGGGCGGCGCGATCTGCTCGAACAGATCGTCGTAGAAGCGCTGCAGCAGCTCGCGGACAAAGTCGTCCTTGCTCTCGAAGTGGTAGTGGAACATGCCGGGCGAGGTGCCCGCGTGCGCCGCCACCGCGCGCACCGACAGGCCTGCGCAGCCCAGCCGCGGGTACAGCGCGGCGCCGCTGGCAAGCAGCGCCCGATCGACGTTGCGCGAGGGCCGGACCATGGTGGGGCGCAGTATGGGGCCTTATTGGTCAGTCGTCCAGTAATGGCGGCAAAAAAACCGCCAGGGCGGTTCGGCGCGACGCGGCGGTGCCGTCAGGCGGTGGGCGTCAGCCCGTGCTCGAGCATGGCGATCACCTCGTCCGCGAACTCGGCGTAGCTCATCGGCCCGCCCGGGCGCAGCCAGGTGAAGGTCCAGTTGATCATGCCGAACAGGGTCATGGCGATGGCGGTCTGGTTGCGCGCGCTCACCCGATCCGGATAGGCGCGGCGCAGAAAGCGCGTGACGGCGGCCACCACGTCGCGCTCGCGATTCAGGATGACCTCGCGCTGCGCGTCGCCCAGGTACTGCGTACTGCCCAGCAGGGCCGCGTGGCGCGTGGCCGAGGTCTCGTACTCGCGCAGAAAGGCGCGGATCAGCTCGTGCAGCGTGGCGCGCTCGTCCAGCGCTTGGCGGTGCGCCGTGGCCTGCACCTGGCCGATGATGACCAGCAGCTTTTGCGTGTAGCGGTCGAGCAGGTCGAACAAGATCGCCTCCTTGCTCTCGTAATAGTGGTACAGCCGCGCCTTGGACGCGCCGCAGGCCGCGGCGATGTCGTTCATGCGCGTGGCCGGGTAGCTCTGGCGCGCAAAGCAGGCCGCCGCGACGTCGAGAATCTCGTCGCGCCGCACTTCGTGGGAGGCGGAAATCGGGCGGGCCATGGATCGTCGATTATGCGCAAGGCTTGCCCCGCGCCTACCATCGCGCCATGCCCACCGCGCTCACCGCCGACTCCGAATTCGCCCAGTATTGCTGCGAGTTGCTGGCCGCCATCGGCCCCTGCCACGCCCTGCGCATGTTCGGCGGCCTGGGGCTGCGCACGGCCGACGGCCTGAACGTGGCCCTGGTCACCGACCTGGGCGAGGGCGACACCCTGTGGCTGAAGGCCGACGCGCAGGCGCGGGCCGACTTCGAGGCGCAGGGCTGCCGGCGCTTCACCTATGCGATGAAGGGCGTGCCACGCTCGATGGGCTACTACAGCGCGCCGGCACCCGCCATGGAATCACCCGCGCTGATGGCGCCCTGGGCGCAGCGCGCGCTGGACTCGGCGCTGCGCGCGCGGGCCGGCAGCGCGGCCAAGGCGGCCAAGCCCAGCTCAGTAGGCAAGAAGCGGCCCCGCTCAAGCTGAAGCGGCGGCGCCTCGGCGCACGAAGCAAGCCGCCGCGACGGCGATGCTCAGCTTTCGCGCCCGCTGCGGACGCGGCGCATGCCGGCCACGCCCAACAGCAGAGCCAGCGCGATCAGCCCGACGCTTGAAGCGGTGGGCACAGGGGCCACGGCAGCCGCCGACACCAAGGCAATGACCACCCGGCCATCGCCCGACGCCGTCGATACCGCGGCCGCAGCCTTGGCGCCTACGTTGTACGAACCGCCGCCGCCGGCAATCCAGCCGCCGTCGCCACCGGAATAGCCGCCGCCGCCGCCGCCGCCCCAGCACCCGTTGCCAGCCCCGCCGCCACCAAAGCCGCCTTGGGCGTTGACGCCGCCGCAAGAACCCACCTTGGCACCACCGCCCAACCCATTGAGCCAGGATTTGCCGCCGGTTCCCACACTTCCGTCATTTTGTCCGTTGGTGTCAAAGCCAGCGCCCGCCGAGCCATAGTCGTCCGAACTCGTTATCACACCGCCCTGCCGCAGGCCGGTGGTGTGCGGGGTACATGTGCTGGTGCTCTGGTCACCGCTTCCGACGATGCCGTACTCCGTCAACGATGCATCGCACCCGTCCCGGGTCGCTCCCGTTCGGGTGCCTCCACCGCCGCCAGCCACCAGCATGGGGCTGTCGGCGCTGCTCACCACAAAACTGCCGCCGCCGCCGCCGCCGTTGCTGTTGCTGCCCTGCCCCAGCCCCTGCTGGCCCACGGCGATGCGCAGCGTGGTGCCGGCGCTCAGGGTGAAGTCACCACTCAGCTCGGCGCCACGCCCGCCCGCATGAGCGGGTGCGCCCGCCGCGCCCTGGCCGCCCACGGCGGTGATGCGGTAGACGCCGGAGGTCGGCACGGTCCACGACTGAATGCCGCCCGCCACCGTGACGGCGCCGGCCAGGTTGGTGGCGCCATAGGCCGTGTCGCACGCCGCCTGGGTGGGCCCGGTGGCGCCGGTGGCGGCGCAGGCAGAGAAATTCCACTGCGCGAAACTCGCCGTGCCGCACAAGGCCAGCAGGCCGGCCAGGCCCAGCCTGGCGCATCGGGAAAGGAAAGGAATTCGTGTAGTCAATTGGCACCTCCGTTTTGTTTGAGCGTTTGTTGGGGGTCGCCAATTGCACTACGCTCATTGAATTACGTCACGATATTTACAATAATTTATTGCTTTATTGCAACGAATACGATCCATCTGCGGTCTGCTCTTGCAGTGCCTGCGTGCGAGCACGCGCGATCGCCTTGCCGATCGCCTCACCCCGTGCGCCATCTCGCTGCGCCGCCTGAGCCACGGCGCCCGTATTCACTGCCTGCGCAGTCGCCAGTGCGGCCAGCAGACGCGGGCGCGGCGGGTAGGCCACATCCTGCAGTCCCTGGCGCCCGCGCGCGTCGCACTCGCAGGCCAACAGCACGTCGGCAAAGCGCTCGGGCTTGCGCAGCGCGTCGCAGCGCTCGAGCAGGCGCAGCAGCGCGGCGGCGTTGAGGCCGGCGCTGCGGTGGATGTTGCCGTGCTCGCGCGCCACCACCTCGGCCAGCTCGGTGCATTCGCCGGGCACGCGCAGGCGCTGGCCCACGGCTTTCAACAGCTTGACGCTGCGCTGCTCGTGACCCAGGTGTCGGGGCAGCACATCGGCCGGCGTCGTGCCCTTGCCCAGGTCGTGCATCAGGCAGGCCCAGCGCACGGGCAGCGGCGCCTGCAGGCGCACGGCCATCTGCAGCACCAGCATCACGTGCACGCCGGTGTCGATCTCGGGGTGGTGGCTGGCGGTTTGCGGCACGCCCCACAGGCGGTCCAGCTCGGGCAGCACCACGGCCAGCGCGCCGCATTGGCGCAGCACCTCGAACATGCGCGCCGGGTGCGCTTCCATCAGGCCGCGCGCCAGCTCCTGCCACACGCGCTCGGGCACCAGGTGGTCGGCCTCGCCCGCGGCCACCATCTGGTGCATCAGGGCCAGGGTCTCGGGTGCGATGGCGAAGTCGTGAAAGCGCGCGGCAAAGCGCGCCACGCGCAGGATGCGCACCGGGTCTTCGGCAAAGGCGGCGGTGACGTGGCGCAGCACGCGCGCGCGCAGGTCGCGCTGGCCGCCGTAGGGGTCGATCAGGCCGTCTTCTAAATCAAATTGGCCCGCAGCGCCCGCCCAATCTGCGCAAGCAGCTATTGAATTGATAGTCAAGTCGCGCCGCGCCAAATCTTCTTGCAGCGTCACGTCGGGGCTGGCGTGCACCACGAAGCCGCGATAGCCGCGCCCGCTCTTGCGCTCGGTGCGCGCCAGCGCGTATTCCTCGTGCGTGTCGGGATGCAGAAAGACCGGAAAGTCGCGCCCCACGGGCACGAAGCCGCGCGCCACCATCTGCTCGGGCGTGGCGCCCACCACCACCCAGTCGCGGTCCTGCACCGGCAGGCCCAGCAGCCGGTCGCGCACCGCACCGCCGACCATGTAGATTTGCATGGCCCCAGTGTATCGGCGGGGCTTGGCTCAGGGCTTCGGTCAGGCCGGCACGGCCGCATCCCAGGCCGCGACGCGAACCAGTTGCGGGTCGTGGGCGTGCTCGACCAGCATCTGGCGCACGCGGCCCTGCCACAGGGTGCCGAAGCGCGCCAGCTCGTCGGCGCTGGCGCGGCCGGCGGCGGCGCGCGGCAGCAGGGCGCGCATCTCGTCGGTCCAGGGCACGACGGAGGCGTCCAGCTCGACCTGCACCGCGCGGCCTGTGTCCTGGCGGCGCAGGCCCAGCGTGCCCTGCACGGGCTGGTCGAAGCGCAGCAGCTGATGGCGCCCGAAGCGCCCGCCGATGCCGTGAAAGCCGGTTTCGGGCGCCGCGCCGGTGACGAGCTGCACCACGGTGGCGATGACGCCGTTGGCGCCGTCCTCGCGGCCGTCGCGCATGAAGACATCGATCTCGCCGCGCACCGGCGTGTCGTCGCCGTACAGCGCGCGCAGACCGTGCAGCGTCATCAGCCAGGCGCCGGCCACCGTGGGGCACGAGTGGCCGGCAAGGCGCACGGCGTCGACGTAGCGATAGGTCATCAGGCCACCGCGCGCGGCGCCCAGGAACTCGGCCAGCGGGTCGCGCAGCGTCAGCTGCGGCGCGTCGGCAAAGAAGTCGGGAAAGCTCGATTCGACGGTGGGCATGGCAAGTTCCAGTGAACGATGTGTGACGGCCTGATGCGCATTGGGCCGCATCGCCCCGCCGGCCGCTGACGGCGCCGGCCAAGCCCGCACCCGCAGCGCGTGAATGCGGGTGGCGCGGCGGCTCGGGCAACCGCGCGTCAATGGGTTCATGATGGACGCATCGGACCGACGCCATTACGCTGCATGAAATCCTTCGGACATCTCGCCCACGGCGCGCGCCTGGAGCGCATGCACGCCTCGCCGCTGTGGCAGGGCGAGGGCTTTCGCAATCAATATCCCATTGCCGCCGGCCTGCGCGACGCGAGCGTGCCCATGCCCTCGCTGCGCGATCTGCTGTGGCCCGGCGGGCGGCGCGTGCCGCGCGCGCCGCTGCCCGCGCTCGACCCACGCGCCGCCTGGCTGCACGCGCCGCAAAGCGGCCTGCGCGCGACCTGGCTGGGCCACTCCACCGTGCTGCTCGAAGTGGATGGCTGGCGCGTGCTGACCGATCCGGTGTGGGGCCCACGCGCCTCGCCGCTGATCGGCGTCGGGCCGAAGCGCTTTCAGCCGGTGCCGGTGGCGCTGCGCGAGCTGCCGGCGGTGGATGCCATCGTCGTCTCGCACGACCATTACGACCACCTGGACTACCCCACCATCAAGGCGCTGGCGCGCTCGAACGTGCCCTTCGTCACCTCACTGGGCGTGGGCGCGCACCTGCAGGCCTGGGGCATCGCGCCCGAGCGCATCCACGAGCTGGACTGGTGGGAAAGCTGGACCGTGCCGAACACGGGCCTCACGATCACCGCCGCGCCCTCGCAGCACTTCAGCGGCCGCACGCTGAAGACGCGCAACAGCACGCTGTGGTCGTCGATGGTGGTGCGCGGGCCGCGCCACGCGGTGTTCTTCAGCGGCGACACCGGCCTGTCGGGCGAATACGCCGCCATCCGCGCGCGCCTGGGCCCGTTCGACCTGGCGCTGCTGGAGGTGGGCGCGTACTACCCCGCCTGGGGCGACATGCACCTGGGCCCCGACCATGCGCTGCAGGCGCTGGCCCTGCTGGGCCACCCGCCCCTGCTGCCGGTGCACTGGGGCACCTTCGCGCTGGCCTTGCACGACTGGGACCAGCCGGCCGAGCGCCTGCTGGAGCTGGCGCCGCACGCGGGCGTGCATCTGGTGATGCCGCGCCTGGGCGAGGCGGTGCAGCCGGCGCAGGCCGAGCGCGTGCGGCCGTGGTGGCGCCAGGGCGCGGCGCCGGCGGCCGCGCCGCCACCGGCCGCTGAACCAGCACCGCCGCTCACGCCCGAGCAGGTGGCGCGGCTGGACTGGCCGGGCGATTGACCCGCGCCCTCAGCGCGTCAACCGATAAGGCTCCTCGAAGTCGATGAAGTCGTGCTCGGCCAGCGCGGCGTCGATCCAGGCGCGGACGCCGGGCAGCGCGCACACGCGGTCCATCCAGGCCGTGACGGCGGCGGGCGCCGGCAGCGCGTAGGTGCGAAAGCGCATCATCACCGGCGTGAAGTAGGCGTCGGCGATGCCGAAGTCGCCGAACAGCATGGGGCCGCCGTGCTCGGCCAGCAACTCCTGCCACATGGCCACCAGGCGGCCGACGTCGGCGCGCACGCCGGCGTTGTCGCGCCAGACGATGGCGCCCACCTCGGGCAGGCGCGCCTCGATGTTCATGCCGCAGGCGCCGCGCAGCGCGCCGAAGCCCGAATGCATCTCGGCGCAGATGCTGCGGGCGCGGGCGCGCGCCTTGACGCCCTGCGGCCACAGCTGCCGATCGGGAAACTTCTCGGCCAGGTATTCGGCGATGGCCAGCGTGTCCCACACGGCGAAGTTGCCGTCGGTCAGCACCGGCACCTTGCCGGCGGGCGCGATGCCGCCCAGCCGCCGCTTGAAGTCCGAGTCGCCCGAGAAGGAGTCGAAGCGCAGTTGCACTTCCTCGAAGTCGATGCCGGCCTGCCGGAGCAGCACCCAGGGCCGCATGGACCAGGACGAGTAGTTCTTGTTGCCGATGTAGAGCTTGAGCATGAGCGCCTCCGTTTGCACGGCGCCCATGCTAGCGCGAGCGCAGGCTCAGCGCCCGGCCGAGCGCCGCCACACGTTCAGGCGCGACACCGCGCCGTCGGCGCCCAGGATCATCGGGCCGAGGGCCGACAGCGGGGCGGGCGTGATGCCCAGCTCGCGCAGGCCGGGCAGCTGACCGCTGGCGACGTTGTCGACCTTCATCGAGTCGAGGTTGTCGCGGCTCAGCAGCGGGGTGCCGGGCAGGCATTCCATGGCCAGCGCCTGCAGCCGCGCCAGCGGCGCCGGCAGGCCCAGCACGGGCCGGCCGCGCCCGCCGCGCACGCCGGCCCACTGGCCGGCCGCCTGCACCAGCTCGCGCAGGGTGATCACCTCGGGGCCGCAGAGCTCGTAGGTCTGGCCGATGGTGGCCGCGTCCTGCAGGCAGCGCGCCAGCGCGCTGGCCACGTCGCCCACCCACACCGGCTGAAAGCGGGCGTCGGCGCGGCCCATGGGCATCAGCGGCAGGTTGCGCTGCAGGCGGGCAAACAGCTTGAGCAGGCGGTCGTCGGCGCCGAAGATCAGGCTGGGGCGCAGCAGCGTCAGATCGAGTCCGTGCATGGCCGCCGCCTGTTGCAGCACACCCTCACCCGCGGCCTTGCTGCGTTGGTAGCGCGAGGGCGCGTCGGGCGCGGCGCCCAGCGCGCTGACGTGCAGCACGCGGCGCACGCCGCTGGCCGCGCAGGCGGCGGCCAGCTCGCGCGGCAGGCCCACGTGCAGCTGCTCGAACTGCGCCGCGCTGCCGTGCAGGCGCGCCACCAGGTTGACCACCGCGTCGTGCCCCGGCACCAGGCGCGCCAGCACGCCGGGCTGCGTGACGTCGGTCACCACCAGGTTGACGCAGGGCAGCGGCCACAGCTCGCGCGCGGCGGCGTAGCGGCGCGTGGGCACCGTGACGTCGGCGCGCAGGCGCTGCAGGCGCTCGATCAGATGGCGGCCGACCAAGCCCGAGCCGCCCAGCACCAGAACCTTCAACGCCATCGATCTCTCCTATTTCGATAGCTGCTGGCGCACGATTGGCGGGCGCCAGAGGCCGATTTGATTAAATTTTTCTCAGGGCAAGTCCTGCGTCAGCGCCGTCTCCTCGGCCGGCGCCGGCCCGACGCGGCCCAGCCGCGCGCGCAGCGAGGTGCGCGACTCGCCCAGCAGCAGCGCGTAGTCCACGGTGTTGGACAGCACCTTCTTGACGTAGTCGCGCGTTTCGGCAAAGGGCACCGTCTCGGCCCAGATGGCGCCGTCCAGCACCGGGCCGTTGCGCCAGGCGCGCGGGCGGCGCGGGCCGGCGTTGTAGGCGGCGGCGGCCAGCGGCAGCGAGCCACGAAACTCGTCGACCGCCAGCTTGAGGTAGCTGGTGCCGATCAGGATGTTGGTGTCCAGCTCGCCCAGCATGTCGGGCACGAAGCCGTCCAGGCCGATCTTGCGCGCCGTCCAGCGCGCGGTGGCGGGCATGATCTGCATCAGCCCCGAGGCGCCGACGTGCGAGCGCGCGTCGATGACGAAACGGCTTTCCTGCCGGATCAGGCCGTAGACGTAGGCCGGATCGAGCCCGATGGCCTGCGCCTGGCGCAGCACCTCGGCGCGGTGCGGGGTGGGAAAGCGCTGCTCGAAGTCCTGAAAGCCCTGGATGCGCTCGCTGGTGTTGATGCAGCGGTCCCACACCTTGGCCTGGCAGGCCAGCGCGGCGGCGGCGTAGAGCTGGCGGTCGTTCATGCCGCCGCTCTGGTGCAGGTTGGTCCAGTAGTTCCACTCGCGCACGCCCTCGCTGCGCAAGCCGACGGCAATGGCACGCAGCGCGCGCTGCAGACCGGGGTTGGCGGCGGCGGCGGCGCGCTCGTCGGCGGTGAGCGGCGCCGGCTCGGGCGCGCGCTGCAGCGGCTCGCCCAGTGCCTCCAGCGCCAGCTTTTCATAAAAGCCGCGGCCGTTGGCGATGCCCTGCAACTGCTGGCGGGCGTCGGCGCGCGCCGCGTCGCCGGCGGCGCCCTCGGGCGCCAGCGCCAGGCCGGCGCGGGCGTTCCAGTACACCCAGGTCGGCTCGCGCCGCAGCGGCTCGCTCATGGCCTCGATGGCGGCGCGCACGCCGCGCCACTGGCCGGCGCGCAGGGCGGCGCGCGCCTGCCAGCTCAGCAGATCGTCGCCCAGGTCCTGCACGCGGGTGACCTGGGCGAAGTCGGACCAGGCGTCGTCCTGCAGCTTGAGCGTGGCCTGCTTGCCCAGCGCGGCCCACAGCCAGTTGCGCTGCGCGGGCGTCAGCTGCCGGGCCCACTTGGCATGCAGCGTGCTGGCTGCCTGGTCGGCATCCTGCGTGGCCAGCCGCACCAGCGCCAGCACCACCAGTTCCTGCCCCTGGCGCGTGGCGGCGCTGGCGCTGCGCCCGGCCAGGTAGCGCGCGGCGCCGTTGTGGATTTGCGCCACGGCGACGGCGGCGTCGGGCGATTCGAGCGCCACCGCCGCGCGCGCCAGCCCGCTGCGGCCGGACTCGACGGCCAGTCGCGCCTTGTGCCACACGTCGTCGGCCGTGATGCGCCCAGCCTGGTGCAGCAAATCGGCCGCCAGCAGGCAGCCGTCGCCCTCGCGGCGCTCGGCCGGCCAGTCGCGGCGCACCTGGTCGGTCATGGCGGCGCTGGCGGGCGCGCCCTGCAGCAGCTGCATGGCGGCGGCGTAGCAGCGCACCTCGGGGTCGTCGCCCATGCGAAAGCGCGGCAGCTCGCGCGCAAAGGCGGCCCAGTCGCGCCGCTTGCCGGCCAGCAGCAGCCAGTCGTTGCGCAGGCGGTCTTCCTGGTAGGTGCCGGCCCAGCGGCTCAGAAAGTCCTGCACCTCGGGCTCGGTGGCGTCCTCCAGCCGCGCCTTCAGCGCCCAGTAGGCGGCCCAGGGCTCGAGCACCTTGCCGCGCGCCAGCGGCAGCAGGGCCGCCAGGCGGTCCTTGTCGCCGCGGCGAAAGGCCTCGCGCATGTCCAGGATGACGCTGTCGTCGGCCGCGCTGGCGGCGGTCGGCGCGGCGGTGTCGGCCGCCGGCTGCTGCGCGCGCGCCGGCACGCCCAAGGCCAAGCCCAGCGCCAGAAGCAGCGGTGTCAGAATCCAAATCCCACGCATGAATCCATTATGACCACGTCACCCGACAAAAAATCCCTGCGCGCGCGTCTGGTGCAGGAGCGCCTGCACCTGCCCGACCGACTGGCGCGCGCCGACGCGCTGCAGGACATCATGCGCATCTGGCTGATCGGGCGCCCGGACACGGTGATCGGCGCCTATTGGCCGATCAAGGGCGAGTTCGACCCCCTGCCCGCGCTGCACCGCTGGAAGGAAGACGGCGAGCTGATGGATGAGCCCCAGCGCCGGCGCATCGGCCTGCCGGTGGTCGACAAGCTGCACCGCACGCTGACGTTTCACGCCTGGTACCCCGGCTGCCCGATGGAGGAAGACGCCTACGGCATCCCCAAGCCCAAGGACACCGAGCTGATCGTGCCCACGCTGCTGTTCGTGCCGTGCGTGGGCTACGGGCCGGGCGGCTACCGGCTGGGCTACGGCGGCGGCTTTTACGACCGCACCCTGGCCGCGCTGCAGCCGCGCCCGCACACCGTGGGCCTGGGCTTTACCCAGGGCTTTCTGGAAGAGCTGGAGCCCGAGCCGCACGACGTGCCGCTGGACGCCATCCTGAACGACAACGGGGTGGTGTGGCCGGTGTGAACGGCCTTTGACGCCGCACTACGCCCGCTCCCCCGTCACGGCCCGCGTCGCCACGGCCTGCGCGGCCAGCCAGTCGGCGAAGGCGCGCACCTCGGCGCGCTGGCCGCTGTGCGGCGACACCAGCACCCAGTAGGCCATGGGCGAGACCAGGCGCGCCTGGGGATAGGCGTCGGGCGCGAACACCTCGACCAGCTCGCCGCGCGCCAGGCTCTCGGCCACCAGCGGCGGGCGCGCCAGCACCACGCCCTGGCCCGACAGCGCCGCCTGCACCATCTGGTAGGCGTAGTTGAAGCTGAGCCAGCGCTTGGGCTGCGCCAGCTCCAGCCCGTTGGCGTCCAGCCAGCGGCGCCAGGTCAGCCACGCCAGGTGCGGCGTGTAGGCGTCGGCTGCCTCGATCAGGGTGTGGGCCAGCAGGTCGGCGGGGGTCTTCAGGCGCGGGCCGCTTTTCAGCAGCCAGGGGCTGGCCATGGGGGTGACGGATTCGCCGAACAGGCGGCTGGCGCCGGGCAGCATGCGGTCGGCCGGGGCGTAGCGCACGGCGACGTCGATGTCGGTCACCTCCAGGTCGACCGCGCTGTCGCTGGCCTCGATGCGGATGTCGATGTCGGGGTGCTCGCGTTGGAAGGCCTCCAGCTTGGGGATCAGCCACATCGACGCGAACGAGGCGAAGGTGGTGACCGACACGTGGCGGCGCCCCGCGTTCTGGCGGATGTGGCGCACGGCGGCGTCGATGCGTGGCAGCGCCTGCCCGACGGCGGTGAGCAGTTGCGTGCCGGCCTCGGTCAGCTCGACGGCGCGCGTGTGGCGCAGGAACAGGGGCACGCCGACGTCCTCCTCCAGCGCCTGGATCTGGCGGCTGACGGCGGACTGGGTGAGCGCCATTTCCTCCGCCGCCAGGCGGAAGTTGAGGTGGCGCGCCACCGCCTCGAAGGCGCGCAGGTGGCCGGCCTGGACGGGGCGCGAGCGCAGGTGGGTCTGGGAGTGCAGCACGGCGGCATTGATGCGGATCGGGAATCAATAGCGTGGCCGGATTTCATTGGACTGTCAATGGGGATCGGCGGATCATTCAGGCCTCGGATTGATTCCGAGATCGTTTTTCACAGGAGCCCACCATGTCCGCCCTCGCGCTGCAAACCTCACCCAGCCTGTCCTTGTCCCAGGGCGTCGGCGTGACGCTGCAGCCCGGGCAGGCGCGCACCCTGCGCGTGCCCTCGGCCGGCCAGCTGCGCGTGACCCAGGGCGCGCTGTGGGTCACGCGTCGCGGCACGCATTTCCATCACACACCGGACGATGTCTACGTGGCGGCCGACGCACCGCTGGCGCTGCGTGCGGGCGAAACGGTGGTGATCGAGCCGATCCATTTGACGCAGGCCCCGGCCACGCAGGTGGCGCCGGTGGCCTTTCACTGGCAGCCCGCCACGGGGGTCTGTGCGGGTGCGCTGCGCTGGCTGGCCCGCCGCCTCGACGGGTGGATGCACACCACCCACGCCCGCGCGTGATGCAGCCGACATCACTGTTGTAATCCGCGCCGACCATTGCTGGCGGGCGGTGCGAGATCCGCCGTTTCGCGGCCGCGAAACGATCCTGGTTTCAATCCGCGCCCGCCATTGCTGACGGGCGATGCCCCCAAACGGCATAGCTGCCCGTGATCGGCAAGCGCGCGGCAAACCCATGTTGACCGCCGCCGGCGGTCATGGCCAACGATCAGATGTTGGCAGGTTGCCAGCGGTGTGGCAGCAGCTCATCGATGCTGCTGCTCGCTCCAGTCGTCGGTGAGCTTGTTGCGCGTTTCCTGACCCGTCATGCGCTGCTGGATCCACTTGTCGCTGCGGCCAAGCTGCTGCCAAGTCTGGCGAGCGCGGTCCAGCGCCTGGGCCGGGTCGGCAATTTCTTGCATACGCTCGTAGCCTACCTTGGCCAGCCAGAGCTTGATGGGTTCGGCCTTGGGGCTGGGGATGGATTGCACGATGCGCAGCAGGCTCTCGGCCGTGGCGCAGTCCGTCAGGCGCTGTTTGCCGTCGGCGGCGGGCAGTTTCAACTGTCGACAAAATGTCGACAGTTCGGCCCCGTCTTCGGCCTTGACCCGCTGCTTCATCTTGAACCAGTAGTCGCGCGCGTTTTCGCTGTCGGTCAGGACTTGAACCACGTCGATGACCGAGAACCACCAGGTGTCCGTGGCTTCGTCATACAGGCGGCGAATGGCCTGATCGTCGAATTGGGTGGGCAGGATTTTTACAACAGCCCCTTCAGCAAAGCCGGCGCAGAGTGACGCCGGGCGCGGCCTGCAGCAGCTTCTCAATTTCTTCGTGTTGCGCAGCGTAACGCACCACGACGCTGGCGCTGCCTCCCGTTTCGTCCCACGTCCACAAACCGGCGTCCCGTCCTGCCAGTCACTGCCCTTGCGGCGCCGCCTGTTTCTCCGGGGACTTTTACCGCTGCCTGCGCAGTGTCGCATGAGGCGTGGAACGTTTTCCGTTGACCCGCTTGGCAACCGAGTGCGCGAGGCCCACGCCCACGCCCGCGCATGAAACTACCATTTTGATAGCTACCAACGCTTGATGTACGGGCGTCAGCACCCGATTTGATTCAAATTTTTGGCCGTCTCACGGGAGCGCGGGGGTGATTTGGAGTAGGCTTGTGCCGTCCAATCACAAGCGTCTGCCGGAGACACCATGAGCAAATCCCTGAGCCCCGCCGAGGCTGCGCTGCGCGATGCCGCGCGTGAATACCACCGCAGCCCGGTGCGCGGCAAGATTTCGGTCACGCCCACCAAGCCGCTGGCCAACCAGCTCGACCTGTCGCTGGCCTATTCGCCCGGCGTGGCCTACCCCTGCCTGGACATCCAGGCCGACCCCAGCAAGGCGGCCGACTACACGGCGCGCGGCAACCTGGTGGGCGTCATCACCAACGGCACCGCCGTGCTGGGCCTGGGCAACATCGGCGCGCTGGCCGGCAAGCCGGTGATGGAGGGCAAGGGCTGCCTGTTCAAGAAGTTCGCCGGCATCGACGTGTTCGACATCGAGCTGGACGAGCACGACCCCGACAAGCTGGTCGACATCATCGCCGCGCTGGAGCCCACGCTGGGCGGCATCAACCTGGAAGACATCAAGGCGCCCGAGTGCTTCTACATCGAGAAGAAGCTGCGCGAGCGCATGAACATCCCGGTGTTTCATGACGACCAGCACGGCACCGCCATCATCTCGTCGGCCGCGCTGCTGAACGGCCTGGAGCTGGTGGGCAAGAAGATCGAGAACGTGAAGGTGGCCGTCAGCGGCGCCGGCGCCGCCGCCATCGCCTGCCTGGACGTGATGGTGGCGCTGGGCGTCAAGCCCGCCAACGTGCACGCCTGCGACTCCAAGGGCCTGATCTACAAGGGCCGCGCCAGCGTCGACGCCTCCAAGGCGCGCTACGCCCAGCCCGACACCGGCGCGCGCACGCTGGCCGACGTGGTGAAGGGCGCCGACGTGTTCCTGGGCTGCTCGGCGCCCGGCGTGTTGACGCAAGAGATGGTCAAGACCATGGCCGACCAGCCGATCATCCTGGCGCTGGCCAACCCCGAGCCCGAGATTCGCCCCGAGGACGCCAAGGCCGCGCGGCCCGACTGCATCGTCGCCACCGGGCGCAGCGACTACCCCAACCAGGTCAACAACGTCCTGTGCTTTCCCTACATCTTCCGCGGCGCGCTGGACTGCGGCGCCAGCAAGATCACCGAGGAGATGAAGCTGGCCTGCGTGCGCGAAATCGCCGCCCTGGCCAAGGCCGAGACCAGCGCCGAGGTGGCCACCGCCTACGCCGGCAAGGAGCTGCACTTCGGCCCCGAATACATCATCCCCACGCCCTTCGATCCACGCCTGATCCTGCGCATCGCCCCGGCCGTGGCCGAGGCGGCCGCCAAGTCGGGCGTGGCCGAGCGCCCCATCGCCGACCTGGACGCCTACCGCACGCAGCTGACGCGCTTCATCTACCAGACCGGCATGGTGATGCAGCCGGTGCTGCACGCCGCGCGCGCCGCCGACCCCGCGCACAAGCGCGTGGCCTACGCCGAGGGCGAGGACGAGCGCGTGCTGCATGCCGCGCAGGTGGCGGTCGACGACAAGCTGGCGCGCCCCATCCTGATCGGCCGCCCGGCCGTGATCGAGCAGCGCATCAAGAAGGCCGGCCTGCGCATCCGCCTGGGCGCGGACGTGGACAACGTCAACCCCGAGGACGACCCGCGCTTTCGCCAGTACTGGGAGACCTACCACCGCCTGATGGCGCGCAACGGCGTCAGCGTGGACACGGCCAAGACCGCGGTGCGCCGCTCCAACACCGTGATCGCCGCGCTGATGCTGCACCTGGGCGACGCCGACGCCATGCTGTGCGGCACCGTCGGGCGCTACCACGCGCACCTGGACAACATCCGCGACATCATCGGCGTCGAGCCCGGCGCGCCCGACCTGGCCGCGCTCAACGCCATCATGCTGCACGAGCGCACGCTGTTCATCTGCGACACCTACGTGCACGAAGACCCCAGCGCCGAGCTGCTGGCCGGCATCGCCAAGATGGCCGCCACCGAGGTGCACAACTTCGGCCTGCCGCCCAAGGTGGCGTTTTTGTCGCACTCCAACTTCGGTTCGTCCAAGGACGCCTCGGCGCTCAAGATGCGCCGCGCGCGCGACCTGTTCCGCCAGCTGGCGCCCGAGGTCGAATGCGACGGCGAGATGCACGGCGACAGCGCCCTGTCGGCCGCCCTGCGCGCGCGCACCATGCCCGACAGCACCTTGAGCGGCGAGGCCAACCTGCTGGTGTGCCCCAACCTGGACGCGGCCAACATCCTGTTCAACGTGCTCAAGACGGTGGCCGGCGCCGGCGTCACCATCGGCCCCATGCTGCTGGGCGCCGCCGCGCCGGCGCACGTGCTGACACCCTCCTCCACCGTGCGGCGCCTGGTCAACATGACCGCGCTGGCGGTCGACGAGGCGCAGGTGCGGCGGCGCACCCGCTGAGTCGCGGCGCGGCTTTCAGTCCGTTTTTGATAGCTGCCCACGCAGACTGCAAGCGCGCGAGCGGCCGATTCGGCTTGCAATCCGGCCTATTGCCGGAACGCCTCGATGGTCGCCGTGATGCGCACGGTCTTGGGCATGCCCTTGTCCACCAGGTAGTTCATGCCCCACTGGGTGCGGTCGATCACCGCCTCGAAGTCGCCGCCGCAGGCCTCGGTCTTGGCGCGTGCGTTGGGGTAGCAGCGAAACTGCCGCGCCTTGAGCGTGACCGGCTGCGTGCGCCCCAGCAGCGTCAGCTGGCCGGGCACCTCGACCAGGCGCTCGCCGTCGAACACCAGCTGCTCGGACACGAAACGCATCGTCGGAAACTTCGCGGCGTCGAACAGGTCGGGCGACAGCAGGTGCTCGTCGAAGCCGCGCGAGCCGCTGTAGACGCTGGCCACCTGCACGTACAGGTCGAGGGCGCCGGCCCTGGCCACCGGGTCGAAGCGCACCGAACCCGCCACCTCGTCGAAGCGCGCGCGGTTGACCGAGGCGCCGTTGTGGTCGATGGCGAAGGTGGCGTAGGTGTGGTCGGCATCCAGCGCATAGTTGGCCGGCTCGGCCTGGGCCGCGCCGATGGCCAGCAGGGCCAGGCCGCAGAAGGTGGACAGACGTGGGCGCATGGGTCATCCTCCAAGAACAAAGACAATGCTCGGCAGTCGATCTTCAGTATGGCGACGGCCCGCCCGGCCGTCCTTGACCTGGCGCAGTTTCGCCGCCGGTGCGGGCGGCCATCACAACAAGGTTCATCCATGAGCATCCGCAACCTCGATTCCCTGTTCGACCCGCGCTCGGTGGCCGTCATCGGCGCGTCCGAGCGGCCGTTTTCGGTCGGCGCCACGCTCTGGCGCAACATGCGCGCCAGCGGCTTCCAGGGCGCGGTGTGGCCGGTCAACCCCAAGTACACCGAGCTGTCGGGCACGCGCTGCTACGCCCGCGTGGCCGAGCTGCCGGCGGCGCCCGAGCTGGCCGTGATCTGCACGCCGCCGGCCACCGTGCTCGATCTGGTGCGGCAGCTGGCGCAGGCCGGCACGCGGGCGGTGGTGCTGATCAGCGCCGGCCTCACGCCCGAGCTGAAGCAGGCCGTGCTGGACGCCGCGCGCCCCACGCTGATGCGCATCCTGGGGCCCAACTGCATCGGCCTGCTGGCGCCGCACGCGCACCTGAACGCCAGCTTCGCCCACGTGGCGGCGCGGCCGGGCCACCTGGCGTTCGTCTCGCAGTCGGGCGCGCTGGTCACTGCCATGCTCGACTGGGCCGAGGCGCGCCACATCGGCTTTTCGCACTTCGTGTCGCTGGGCGAGCACGCCGACGTCGACTTCGGCGACATGCTGGACTACCTGGCCAGCGATGGCCACACGCGCGCCATCCTGCTGTACGTCGAGTCGATCGAGCACGCGCGCAAGTTCATGTCGGCCGCGCGCGCGGCGGCGCGCAACAAGCCGGTGATCGTGCTCAAGGCCGGGCGCAGCGCGCAGGGGCAGAAGGCCGCCGCCTCTCACACCGGCGCGCTGGCCGGCGCCGACGCGGTGTACGACGCCGCCATCGCGCGCGCCGGCATGCTGCGCGTGGACAGCCTGGAGCAGCTGTTCCTGGCGGCCGAGATCCTGACGCGCTTCAAGGGGCCGATCGGCGAGCGCGTCACCATCCTGACCAACGGCGGCGGCGCCGGCGTGCTGGCGGCCGACGCCGCCGCCGCCCGCCGCGTGCCGCTGGCCGCGCTGGACGAGGCGCTGCGCGGCGCGCTGGACGCCGTGCTGCCGCCCAACTGGTCGCACGGCAACCCGGTGGACATCATCGGCGACGCGCCGGTGGCGCGCTACGTCGACACGCTGCACGCGCTGGCGCGCCACCCGCACACGGCCGGCACGCTGCTGTTCATCCACTCGCCCACCGCCATCGTGCCGGCCACCGACATCGCGCGCGCGCTGGTGCCCGTCGTGCGGCCCGAGCGCGGCCGCGCGCTGCCGCTCGTCGCCTGCTGGATGGGCGGGCCCGCCGTGGCCGAGGCGCGCGCGCTGTTCACCCAGGCCGGCATCGCCAGCTACGAGATGCCCGAGCAGGCCGTGGCCGCCATCGGCATGCTGCAGGCCTACGGCCGCAACCAGGCCGAGCTGAGCGAGGCCGCGCCGGCCGGCCCGGCGCCTGGCCCCGGCGCAGCGCGGCTGGCGCAGGTGCGCCCGCTGATCGAACAGGTGCTGGCCGAAGGGCGCGAGCTGCTGACCGAGCCCGAGGCCAAGGCCGTGTGCGCGGCCTACGGCATTCCGGTGGCGGTCACCCGCAGCGTGCCGGCCGACGCCGAGGCGGCGGCGGCCGAGGCCGCGCGCATCGGCTTTCCGGTGGTGCTCAAGATTTTGTCGCGCGACATCACGCACAAGTCCGACGTCGGCGGCGTGGTGCTGAACCTGCAGGACGCGGCCGACGTGCGCGCGGCCGCGCAAGCCATGCTGGCGCGCATCGGCAAGAGCCACCCGCGGGCGCGGCTGGACGGCTTCAGCGTGCAGTCCATGGTGCGCAAGCCGCAGGCGCAGGAGCTGATCGTCGGCGCCAGCGTCGACCCCACCTTCGGCCCGGTCGTGCTGTTCGGCCAGGGCGGCACGGCGGTCGAGGTGCTCAAGGACAGCGCCATGGCGCTGCCGCCGCTGAACGACCCGCTGGCGCGCGCGCTGATCGCCCGCACCCGCGTGGCGCGCCTGCTGGCCGGCTGGCGCGACGTGCCGCCGGCCGACCTGGACGCCGTCGTCCACACCCTGATGGCGGTGTCGCAGCTGCTGGCCGAGCTGCCCGAGCTGGCCGAGCTGGACATCAACCCGCTGCTGGTCGACCACGCCGGCGCGGTGGCGCTGGACGCCCGTGTGCGCGTGCGCCGCCCGCCCGGCGCCGGCGCGGCACGCTTTGCCATCGCGCCCTACCCGGCCGCGCTGGCCGAGACGCTGGACTGGCACGGCCAGCGGCTGACGCTGCGCCCGATCCGCCCCGAGGACGAGGCGCAGCACCGCGCCTTCCTGGACAGCCTGGACCCCGAGGACGTGCGCCTGCGCGTGTTCTACAGCCGCCGCGCCCTGGCGCGCAGCGAGCTGGCGCGGCTGGTGCAGATCGACTACACGCGCGAGATGGCCTTCATCGCCACCGTCGACGGCGAGGGCGGCGCGCCGCGCACCTTGGGCGTGGCGCGCTCGATCGCCGACCCGGACAACGTCGAGGCCGAGTTCGGCATCATCCTGCGGCACGAGGTGAAGGGCGCGGGCCTGGGCCACCTGCTGATGGACAAGCTGATCGCCTACCAGCGCGCCGCCGGCACCACGCGCCTGTTCGCCATCGTGCTGACCGAGAACCGGCGCATGCTGGAGCTGGGGCGCCAGCTGGGCTTTGCCGACATGCCGGTCGCCGAAGACCCGTCCACGCGCCGCCTGGTGCTGGCGCTGCAGGCGACTTGATGGCCCAGGTTTTACAAGTCTTTTCAGGTGCTGGACGGCATGGGGCAAGCGCGATCAGCTATCATTTTTGAATGATTTCGCACCACCATCGCCTCCTGCGCCTGACCTGGACCCTGGTCGCCGGCCTGAGCGCCGCCCTGCCCGCCCTGGCGCAAGACGCCACCCCCAGCGCCGACCCGGCCGAATTCAGCGCCTGCCTGGCCCGCCTGAAGGGCACGCCGGCCTTCAGCGCCGTCAGCGGCGCGACCTTCGCGCAGGCCACCACGGGCCTGGCGCCCGACCCGTCGGTGCTGGTGCTGCTCAACCGCCAGCCCGAGTTCACCACCCCCGTGTGGGACTACCTGGCCATGCTGGACGACGCCGAGCGCGTGCAGGACGGACGCGCGGCCTTTGCCAAGTGGCGGAGCACGCTGCAAAAAATAGAGCAGCAGACGGACGTGCCGGCCGCCGTCGTCACCGGCGTGTGGGGTGTGGAGAGCAACTTCGGCCAGAACCTGGGCGGGCGCCCGCTGGTGCAGTCGCTGGCCACGCTGTCGTGCTTCGGCCGCCGGCAAGGCTACTTTCGCGGCGAATTCGCCGCCGCGCTGCGCATCCTGCAGGAAGGCCACATCCCGGCCGACAAGCTGACCGGCTCCTGGGCCGGCGCGTTCGGGCAGACGCAGTTCATGCCCAGCACCTTCTTCGCCAACGCGGTGGACTTCGACGGCGACGGCCGGCGCGACATCGTGGACAGCGTGCCCGACGCGCTGGCATCCACCGCCAAGTTCATGCAAAACGCCGGCTGGCGGCCCGGCCAGCCCTGGGGCTTCGAGGTGCGGCTGCCGCCGGGCTTCGACACCTCCGGCGCCAGCCGCAAAAACAAACAGCCCATCGCCGCCTGGCGCCGCGCCGGCCTGACGCTGGCGGGCGGCCAGCCGCTGCCCGACGACTTGCCCAGCGCCGGCCTGATGATTCCGGCCGCCGGCGGGCCGGCCTTTCTGGTCGGCCGCAACTTCGACGCGCTGTATCGCTACAACGCCAGCGAAAACTACGCCCTGGCCATCGCCCACCTGGCCGACCTGATCGCCGAGCCGGCGGCGCCCATCGCCTTCGTCACGCCCTGGCCCACCGACGACCCCGGCCTGTCGCGCGCCGAGAACCGCGAGCTGCAAACCCTGCTGCTGGCGCGCGGCCACGACATCGGCGCCGCCGACGGCCTGATCGGCGCCAAGACGCGCGAGGCCATCCAGGCCGAGCAGCAGCGCCTGGGCATGAAGGCCGACGGACGCGCGGGGCAGAAGCTGCTGGCGGCGCTGCGAAGGCGTGAATGAATCCAGAGCTCCCGAAAGGATCGCCAAAACGCGTCCGATCAAGGCGCAAAGCGCAGGCGTAATTCCATTTCTAATTCAATAGCGCATCAATAATCCACGGCCAGGCGACGATGGATCGGATCCGTTCGCAGTTGC
>OFTX01000310.1_pt1 | contig 28260 bp, 27 predicted proteins | sample 1775051 | NCBI WGS metagenome assembly OFTX01 (sample SAMN08195772, study PRJEB24354) | sludge metagenome | isolation source: sludge from phenol fed wastewater aerobic bioreactor A | place: India: Nagpur | collected 2016-09-15
GCGAACTGCGTGTCGCGCTTGGCGCCCTGCCCGACGTTGCCCGGGTTGATACGATACTTCGAGAGCGCCTGCGCGCACTCCGGATAGTCGGCGAGCAGCTTGTGACCGTTGTAATGGAAATCACCCACGAGCGGCACCGTCACGCCCATGCGATCGAGCTGCTCACGAATCGCCGGCACCGCCGCGGCGGCCTCCGGCGTATTCACGGTGATACGCACGAGTTCGGAGCCCGCCTGCGCAAGTTCCTTGACCTGGATGGCCGTGCCGATCGCGTCCGCGGTATCGGTATTGGTCATCGACTGCACGCGAATCGGCGAGTCGCCACCGACCGTCACGAGCTGGCCGCCCCAGCGAATCGCAACCTTGCGCGACTGACGGCGCGGCGCCGGACCGCCGATGATCGGCATGCATTCTACAGAAGCCATGATTACCCTCTTTCGGTCACTTACTGGAGCGTCAGACGCGCCACGTTGCCCGCATTGCGGGACTTGATCTCGACCGGTTGACCGTTGAACTCCAGCGACTCGACGCCCGCGACGTTACCCACGACGATCTTGAGCTGCGCATCGCCCGTACTTTCCTGTTGCGCACCTGCGCGCAGCAACTGGGAGAACAGCACCTTGCCGTCCTTCGAACGCACTTCTACCCAGCTATCCGCCTTCAGACGCAACGCAATCTTGCCATTACCCGGCGCACCGGCGCTCGACGCCCTGGCGTCCGACGGCGCCTCGGGGGCCGAAGCCACCTGCGCCGCGGCGGCCGCGCTCGCGATACCCGCCACCACATGCGTGGGGTCGACGGCCGCGATCAGGCCCGGGCCAGCAACGGCGGCACTGGCCGTCGCACCATTGACCGTATTTTCCGTGTTCCCGATGTTGGCCCCATCCGCGCCCGGCGGCGTGCCGTTGGCGTCGGTAACCACCGGCTGGCTCGCCGGCTCGGCGGCGTCCGTCGCACCTTGCGCCGACACGCCGCTTGCGAGTTCGGCCGGCTCGACCGAACCGCGTCCGGCCTTGTGGGCGTTGCCAAAGTACCAGGCGGCGCCAGCGATCACCACGAGCGCGGCTAGCGCCCAGGGCCATTTGGCCTGCGACGCGGCCACCGGCGAGCGAAAGCGCACCGGGCTCTTCGGAATGCTCGGCTGCCCCGTGGGCGCCTGCGGAATATCGATGGGTGCCGCGCGGCCGAAACGACGCAGCGGTTCGATCATCGGCTCCGGATCCGCGCCGAGCATGCGTGCATAGCTGCGCACGACGCCCTGGAGGAATGGCATCTCCGGCAAGGCATCCCACTCGCCGGCTTCGAGGCGCCTGAGCTTTTGCACCGACACTTTCAGACGCGCCGACACGTCTTCGATCGACATGCCGCGCTGTTCGCGCAATGCGGCCAGTTGCGCACCCACCTGCGCGCCCAGCTCAGCCAATCCGGCGGAAGACGATCCCTGCGGCAGCCCTTGGCCCTGAGCCTCGGCTTGCCCGCCTGCATCCGCCTGATTCTGGTTATCCATCGATACGCCCCCGTTCGTAAGCAGCCGCCCGCAGCGGCTGAGGATATGCTGACGACAGTCCCGCTACATCATCAGACGTACGCTCGGCGTGAAGATCTGCTCGGCGCATCGACGGATTCGGCATGGAACTGACGGAATCGCGCGGCGCACGAAACGCGCCCCGCGCAAGGAATGCTGTCCTGCGAGACTGATCCGACGGGCGGCACGGCGCGTGCGGGGCCGACGGCCCTCGCCACGGTCCGCGCCCGCCCGTTCGCAACCTCATACGGTACGCACCTCGACCGCGATTTTCCCGAATTTGCCGCGTTGCGCAAGCCGTGTGCGGTCCTGCACTTCACCGGCGAGTTGGCCGCACGCCGCGTCAATGTCGTCGCCACGCGTCTTGCGCACGGTGGTGACCAGGCCCGCGTCGAGCAGAATTTGAGCAAATCGCTTGATCTGCGGATCCTTCGAACGCAGCAGACCGGATTCGGGAAACGGATTGAACGGAATCAGATTGAATTTGCACGGCACGTCGCGCGTAAGGGCGACCAGCTCGCGCGCATGCGCTTCGGTGTCGTTCACACCGTCGAGCATGCAGTACTCGAACGTGATGAAATCGCGCGGCGCCACTTCCAGGTAACGCTCGCACGCGGCCATCAGTTCGCGTAACGGATATTTCTTGTTGAGCGGCACGAGCACGTCGCGCAGCGCGTCGTTCGGCGCATGCAGCGACACGGCCAGCGCCACGGGCAACTCCTGGCCCAGGCGATCCATCATCGGGACCACACCGGACGTCGACAATGTAACGCGCCGACGTGACAGCCCGTAAGCATTGTCGTCGAGCATCAGGCGCATGGCGCCCACGACGTTATCGAAATTGAGCAGCGGCTCGCCCATGCCCATCATCACCACGTTGGTGATGACACGCTCGTTCTTGCCCTCGCGCCCGAGATCACGACGCAGCGCGAATTCGGCCATCCACAGCTGGCCGATGATCTCGCCGAGCGTCAGGTTGCGCGAGAAACCCTGCTTGCCGGTGGAACAGAACCGGCAATTGACCGCGCAGCCCGCCTGCGACGAGACGCAAAGCGTGCCACGCGTTTCCTCGGGAATGTAGACGGTCTCGACGGCATTGCCGTTGCCCACGTCCAGCAGCCACTTGCGCGTGCCGTCCGCCGACAGGTGGTCGGTGATGGCGGCGGGCGCTGCGATGGTCGCGCGCGTCTTCAACTTCTCGCGCAGCGACTTGGCAAGATCGGTCATGCCGTCGAAATCGGCGGCGCCCATCTGGTGGATCCAACGCTGGAGCTGGCGGGCACGGAACGGCTTTTCGCCGAGCGTGCCGCAATAGGCGGCCAGACCGTCCGGATCGTAATCAAGCAGATTCGTAAGGTGGGTCATGGCCGTAGTCCGTCTAACATCCCTTCGGTAACTTCCTGCAATCGAGCGACTGAACGCGCGGCTTAGCGCGCGTAGACGTTCATGCCCGGGAAGAAGAATGCCACTTCCACGGCGGCCGTTTCAGCGGCGTCCGAGCCGTGCACGGCGTTGGCGTCGATGCTGTCGGCGAAGTCGGCGCGAATCGTGCCCTTTTCGGCCTTCTTCGGATCGGTGGCGCCCATCAGTTCGCGGTTCTTCGCGATGGCGTTCTCGCCCTCGAGCACCTGGATCATCACCGGACCCGAGACCATGAAGTCGACCAGATCCTTGAAGAACGGGCGCTCCTTGTGCACGGCGTAGAACTGCTCGGCTTCGGCGCGCGACAGGTGCACGAGCTTGGCAGCGGCGATCTTCAGGCCTGCGCCTTCGAAGCGGCTGTAAATCTGGCCGATCACGTTCTTGGCAACGGCATCGGGCTTGATAATCGACAAAGTGCGTTCGACTGCCATGAAAAACTCCAAAAAATTAAGCAGTTATATAACCAACATGAACCCATAATTGTAGCACGAAGGCTGTTATGATGGGGATGGAACCTACAGTGCGCGTACCGCTCAAACGCAGGACGGCCGGGACGATCCGGCTTTTCGTGAAGTCGACGCAGGGGTATGAATCGGCAACCCTCCTATTATTGGAGGGTCGGGTGTCGGAAAGGTGAATTGAAATTCGGGGATTCGCCCGCAAATTTCGAGCGTCTTCCGAGTCCGCTGCCGGGTATCTTTCGGTATCCTCTGGACTTCGACGACGAGCCAGTCGCAGCGGCTGCGGGGAATTTGCCGGAGAAACACCGGCATCGTAAGCGTCAAGCGGCGCTTGCCGGCCCCGCCGGCGGGCACAATGACCACGGAGAACACAATATATGAACCAGGACTTCCAACGTTTCGGCTACGGCGGGACCGCCGGCGCCACCACCGTACAAGTGCGCAACAAGGTACTGCGCAATACGTACTGGCTGCTCGCTCTGTCGATGCTGCCGACGATTGCGGGCGCCTGGCTGGGCGTGAACTACGGTTTCGCCTTGTTCGCGGGCAGCCCGATGGTCAGCATGATCGCCTTCCTGGCGATCGCTTTCGGCTTCATGTTCGCGATCGAGCGCTTCAAGAACAGCGGCGTGGGGGTTGCCCTGCTGCTGGGCTTCACGTTCTTCATGGGCCTGATGCTCACGCGCCTGCTGAGCTTCGTGCTGGGCTTCTCGAATGGCGCATCGCTCATCATGCTGGCGTTTGGCGGCACGGCGGTGATCTTCGGCGTCATGGCCTCGATCGCCACGGTCAGCAAGCGTGACTTCAGCGGACTCGGCAAGTGGCTGTTCATGGGCGTGCTCGTGATCCTTCTGGCCTCGGTCGACAACATCTTCCTGCAACTGCCGGCACTGATGCTGACGGTTTCGGTGCTTGCCATCGCGATCTTCTCCGCCTACATCCTGTTCGACGTCCAGCGCGTGGTGAATGGCGGCGAAACGAACTACGTGACGGCAACGCTGGCGATCTACCTCGACCTTTACAACATCTTCACCAACCTGCTCGCCTTGCTGGGCGTGCTGGGCGGCAACCGCAACTGATCTGCCGCGGATGCGGTGGGTGCGCCCACCGCATCCATCTCGATCCGACAAAAAAACCAGTCCCTCGGGACTGGTTTTTTCGTTTTGGCGAATCGCGCCGCGCGCCTCGTCCTTCGCCGGGCCACGGGGAGAGAAGCGGGATTGCCGTCCCGCCCACACGAAATCACTCGCTTTCGTGGACCACACCGTCACCGCCGATGGCACCGGCGATCGCCTCGACCCCCTCATCGGCGGGCGTCGCCTCGTCCTGCGGCTCCGACACGCGCACGCGCGGCACCCAGGGCTGACCGATACTCTCGTGCTCGAACACCGCCATCGATTCGACGTGCGACGTATGGGGGAACATGTTCACCACCCCCGCCAGCGTCAGACGGTAACCCGCCTCGTGCACGAGCAGGCCGGCGTCTCGCGCAAGCGTTGCAGGACTGCACGACACGTAAACGATTCGCCTGGGTAGCCCATCGTAGCCCTGTTGCGCCAACTCGGCGAGCGCCTTCGCGACGGCCAGCGCCCCTTCGCGCGGCGGGTCGATCAGGTAGCGATCGAACGCGCCCAGTGCCCGAATGTCGTCCGGCGTGATGTCGAACAGGTTGCGGCACGCGAACTCGGTACGATCCGCCACGCCATTGCGCTGGGCGTTGGCCAGCGCCCGCTCCGTAAGCGCCGTGCTGCCCTCGATCCCCATCACGGTGCCGGCGCGACGCGCCAGCGGCAGCGTGAAGTTACCCAGGCCGCAGAACAGGTCGAGCACGCGCTCATGCGACTCGGGAGCCAGCAGCCGCAGCGCACGATGGACCAGTACGCGATTAATCTGGTGATTGACCTGCGTGAAGTCCGTCGGCTTGAACGGCATGCGGATCTGATATTCCGGCAGCGTGTAATGCAGCTCCGGCTCGAGCGGATAGAACGGCACCGCGGTATCCGGCCCCTTCGGCTGAACCCAGAACTGCACACGATGGGCGTCGGCAAACGTCCGCAGAATGGTTTCGTCTTCTGGCGTAAGCGGCTCGAGAATACGCAACACGAGCGCTGTCACGTCCGCGCCGATAGCCAGCTCGATCTGCGGCAGACGCTCGCGAATCGAGAGCGACTCGACCAACCGCCGCAAGGGCACGAGCATGTCGGAAACATGGCGCGGCAACACTTCGCACGAGTCCATGTCGGCCACGTAGCTGCTCTTGCGTTCGTGAAAACCGATGAGCACCCCACCCTTCTTCGGCACGTAACGCACCGTCAGACGCGCCCGGAAACGGTACCCCCAGTCCGGGCCCTGAATCGGGCGAAGCATGGCTTCGGCTTTCACTTTCCCCAACCGGGCGAGATTGTCCTCGAGCACGCGCTGCTTGATGGCGATCTGTGCCCGGGGCTCGAGGTGCTGCATCGAGCAGCCGCCACACTTGCCGAAATGGGGGCATTGTGGCTTCGCGCGCATCGGACTCGAGCGCAGCACGCTGACGGCTTCGGCCTGCTCGAACTTGGGCTTGCGGCGATAGCTCAGATAGGTGACGCGTTCGCCGGGCAATGCGCCTTCGACGAAGATGACCTTGCCGGGCTTGTAATCGGGGGTACCCGGCTCACCCTCTGGCGCGGTGCGGCCAACGCCGCGCGCTTCCATGTCGAGCGATTCGATGTCGATGATGCCGGGCTCGGCGGCCGGCCGGCCGCGCGAGGCGTTTCGGGAGGAACGGGTCACGTCTTGGTTCTCATGGGCGACAGCAAACCCGGCATTTTAATCGATTCGTCCGCCCCTGACGCGTGCAGGCCGCGTCGCACCGCACCCCCATGCCTCGAACTGTCGATTCCGCGCACCGCCCCGCCTTGCGTTCAGCCCCACGCGTCGAGATATTCCTTCCAGTGGGCAGCGGCCTCCTGCGCGAGCGAATTTTTCACAAACTCGATTTCCTGCTCGTACTCGGCCTGACGCAGTCCACCGCGCATCAACTGATAGCGGCAATAGACGAGGTACGTGTTCACGACATCCGTCTCGCAGTAGTTGCGAATTTCCTGGTGCTGCCGCCCCAGTTCTTCTACCTGGCGGGTGACCTTGCCTTGGCGATACGCCTCCCACACCTTGCTGCCGTCCATGCCGAGCTTGCCCGGGAAGCCGCACAGTTTGGCCAGATCGTCGAGGGGCGCATTTGCCCGAGCCTGATACATCGCAAGCAAGTCCATCAAATCAAGGTGACGCTGGTGGTAACGGCTGATGTAGTTGTTCCATTTGAACTCGCGATCGTCTTCGCCCATGTCCCAGTAGCGCGGCGCGGCAATGCCGTGAATCATCGCGCGGTAGTGCAACACGGGCAGATCGAATCCGCCGCCGTTCCACGATACGAGTTGCGGCGCGTACTTTTCGATCGTGCGATAAAACCCCGACACCAGTGCGCCCTCGCCGTCCTCGAGCGTGCCCAGCGACTTCACCCGGAAACCGTCGCGATCGCGAAACACGCAGGAAATGGCGGCGACACGCTGCAGATGCAACGGCAGGAAATCATGCCCCACCTTTTCGCGGCGCGCAGCAAACGCGGCTTCGGCAACGGCATCGTCGGACAGGCCGGCGTACGCCGGTTCGAGCTTGCGCAAGCCCTCGACATCGGGAATCGTTTCAATGTCGAAGACGAGTACGGGAGATGGCATGGTGACAATCGAAAGAGAAAAAATAGTGAGCGCCGCAATGCGGCATCGACGTGAGGCATGACCCGCCGGCAACGTCGGCGATTCGCGGCAATCCGTGATGCCGACCGGCGCGCGTCAGCGAGATGGCAGCATGCCGTAAGCGACTGGACCTGCGTTGCTCAGAGCACCGCGTCCTTGCGCACGCCGCTCGACGCGAAGTAGCGCTTGAGCTTGACGAGTGCTTCCTGCTGGATCTGACGTACGCGCTCGCGCGTCAGCCCCATTTCGTCGGCCAGCTCTTCGAGCGTCGCGGGCTCGACGCGATTGAGCCCGAAACGACGCTCGATCACGTAACGATGCTTGGTCGACAGCCGGGACAGCCACAGACGCATCAGGTCCTCCAGCTCTCGGTGTTGCACCTCTTGCTCGGGAGCCTCGCTGTGATCGTCGGACAGCAAATCGAGCAGACTGCTGCCCGGATCGATGTCCAGCGGTGCGTCGAGCGACGCCACGTGTTCGTTGAGCGCGAGGATGTCGGTAATTTCCTCGGGCGTCTTGCCGGTCAGGTCGGCAATGTCCTCGATACTGGCCTCGCGTTGTTCGCCAGCGTCGACATACGCCGCGCTCTTCTCGAGATGACGCTTGGCGCGCAGCACCTGATTGAGCTCGCGAATGACGTGCACCGGCAGGCGCACGGTGCGCGCCTGATTCATGATGGCCCGCTCGATGCTCTGGCGAATCCACCACGTGGCGTAGGTCGAGAAGCGGAACCCGCGACCCGGATCGAACTTCTCGATGGCGTGCATCAGGCCGAGATTGCCTTCCTCGATCAGATCGAGCAGCGGCACCCCGCGATTGAGATAGCCTTTGGCGATACTCACGACCAGACGCAGGTTGCGCTCGATCATGACCTGACGGGCGTCGAACTCGCCCGCTTGCGCGCGCGTGGAGTAATCGAGCTCCTCCGCGGGCGTGAGCAGCGGCTTGACACTGATGCGGTTGAGATAGTGCTGGACGGTGTCGGCCGTGAGTTCGGCCTGCAGCACGGTGCCGAAGTCGTCGGCGTCGGCGGACTTGCGCTTGCGCACGCCACCGCCGTCTTCGGCGGCATCGGACGACGAGGCGTCGTCGTCCTCCGCCTCGCGCTCGTCGAAAGCGTCGTCCACGTCCTCGTCCTGCCGGGATTGCCGATCGTCGATTTCCTGATCGGGCTCCGGGGCAGCGAGGTCTTCCTCTTGCGAAGTACGACGCTTTCTCTTGAGCATTCGACCCTGCCTAGATTATTGAGGCGGCAAATACTTCATCGGATCCACAGGCTTGCCATCCTTGCGCACTTCGAAATGCAGCATCACACGGTCTGCATCCGAACTGCCCATTTCGGCAATTTGCTGACCCCGCGTAACGGAGTCGCCTTCCTTGACCAACAGTTTGCGGTTGTGCGCATACGCCGTCAAGAAGGTGGCGTCGTGTTTGATGATGACAAGGTTGCCGTAGCCGCGCAGCCCCGCGCCGGAGTACACCACCTTGCCCGCCCCGGCGGCGTAGACGGGGGCGCCCGCGTCGGCGGCAATGTTCAGCCCCTTGTTCTTCGAATCGTCGAAACGCCCGACGACCATCCCCTTTGCCGGCCACGAGAGTTGCAGCTCGCCGCTCGACACCGCGGTCGGCGCCGACGACGTTGCCGGCGGCGGCACAACGGCCGGCGGCACGGTCGCCGCCGTGTTGCCGGTGCTCGACGGCGTGCTGGCCATCGGCGGCGGCAGCGGCGTGCCGGTGTCGCCTGCCGGCGGCTTCACGCGCAGCACCTGACCGACCTCGATCTGGTCCGGATTCTGGATGTTGTTCCAGCGCGCGATGTCGCGATAGTTCTGACCGTTCTCCAGCGCGATGCGATAGAGGCGATCACCGGGCTTGACCCGGTAATAGCCCGCCGGCACCGGCGTGTTGTCGATGACGGGCGCAGCACCCGGCACGTTGCTGTCGGTCGTCGCACCGCCTACGGTACGGTCGACGACCGGCGCCCCGACTTGTCGCGATGCGCACGCTGCCAGCATGCTCAGCAACAGGACACTGGCGACGCGTTGTTGGAAACCCGCTCGCAAATTCACTCAAATCCTCCGCAGAATAGGCCCGTCGGGCTTAAATGATGCCCGATTTTAAGGGGACGAATAACACCCTATCAAGCTGCGTCTCGCGCCATTGGCGCGCACCGACGCGCTCGATCAGGGTCAAAATCTGTTGCTCGCCGCCAACCGGCGCGACGAGACGCGCACCAACGGCCAGCTGGTCAATCAACGCATCCGGAATTTCCAGCCCGGCGGCCGCGATCACAATACCGTCGAACGGGGCGACCGCTGGCAATCCCAGGCGTCCGTCGCCGTAATGCAACCGGATGTTCGGCACGCGCAACGGCCGAAGATTGGCTTTGGCCCGCTCATGTAACGGCCGAACCCGCTCAATGGAATACACGTCGCGCGCGACGCACGACAACACGGCCGCCTGATAGCCGCAGCCAGTGCCGATCTCAAGCACCTTCTCGAGCGGACGTCCGCCCGCGAGCAGTAACTCGATCATCCGGCCGACGACCGAAGGCTTCGAAATCGTTTGTCCGTGGCCGATGGGCAGCGCGGCGTCCTCATACGCCTGAGTGGCCAGCGCGGCGTCCACGAAGCCATGGCGCGGCACCGTTGCGAGCGCCGCCAGCACGCCCGCGTGTTTGACGCCGGATGCGGCGACGCGTTCAGCCATTCGCGCCCGCACCCGATCGGATGTGAGTCCCATGCCCTCGGGCACGCTGGTGACCGCCGACGGGCCCGTGCGTACGGTACCGACAGACGAAACCTTCGCCGACGCGCCGCCATGCGACATCCCCGACGCACCGGCGGTACCGGCGGTGCCGACGGCACCGGCGACGGCCGGCTTGTGCAAACCGCCCGCAGCGGGCTTTGCCGCCTGACGCGGTGGGGTCTTCGCGGCGTGTGGGGCGGGTTGGGCATGCGGCGCCGCCGCCGGGCGCGCCAACCCTTTGGGCACGACGGGATGCGGCGTCTGGGCGCCACCCGGTCGCGCGGACGCGCCCGCCATCGGCGTCGACGCGGCGCGCGGTCCAGTGCGCGTGTTGGAATGCGCCGTAGCCGCGCCTCCTGCCGCCGGCGTTTTCCCATTCCCCGGGTTCGCTGAGCCCGCCTTGCGCGTCATTGCCGCGGGCGGTGCCCCTGCGGGACTTACCCGCGACGCCTTGTCGAGCGTCGGCGCCTTGCGTTGCCGACGCGTCATCACTTCGGCCAGGGGGAGAGGAAAACGCTTCGGCGGTGTCGTCATCGTTGGGCCACCCCTGCGCTGGCCAGCCAGTCATGCACGACGCCGAGCCGTGCGTTATGCGTGAGATCCAGTTGCAAGGGGGTGACCGAGACGTAATCGTGCGCCACGGCGTGAAAATCGGTGCCTTCGCTGCTGTCGCGCGCGTCGCCGGCCGGACCGATCCAATAAATGGCTTCGCCGCGCGGATTTTCCTGACGGATCACCGGCTGCGATTGGTGTCGCTTCCCAAGACGCGTGGCGAGTGCGCCTTTGAGCCGATCGTACGGCAAATTGGGAATATTGACGTTCAACAGGAACGGCGCGCCCAGCGGGCGCTCCATGTAGCGCTCGACGATCTCGCGCGCCACGCGTGCGGCGCTGTCGAGATGATCCCAACCCTTGTTGACCTGGGAAAACGCGAACGAGGGAATGCCGAACAGGAAACCCTCGGTGGCAGCGGCCACGGTACCGGAGTACAGCGTGTCCTCGCCCATGTTCTGGCCGTTATTGATACCCGAGACGACGATATCGGGACGCTCATTGAGCAGGCCTGTGAGCGCCACGTGTACGCAATCGGTCGGTGTGCCGTTGATGAACGTGAAATCGTTGGCCGCCTTGAAGACGGAAAGCGGCCGTTGCAGGGTCAGGGAATTGGACGCACCGCTACAGTTCTGTTCGGGCGCCACCACGGTAATGTCGCCAAGCGGTGCCAGCGCTTCGTAAAGCGCGGCCAGGCCTGGCGCCTGATACCCATCGTCGTTGCTGAGCAGGATTCGCATGCGGCAATTGTAACCGAGGAAAGGTACCCGGATATGACGCCTTCGCGGCATCGATCCACGCTTGGCCACGATCCGGGGTGGGCGGCAACGGCAAAATCGCCGTGTGTCGCCCAGTCGGCCATGCCACTGCCGCGAGCGCCGGAAACCCGGGGCGCCAGCGACACCGGCGCGCTACATCTTCTCGGTCTCGCCGGCTTGCGGTTGCCACACGAGCAAGCGCCGCTCGGCCACCCCGACCAGTCCGTCGAGCACCAGGGCGAATGCGGTGAGGATCAGCACCCCGGCAATCACGGCATTGATGTCGAACGTGCCCTCGGCCTGGAGGATGAGGTACCCCACGCCGCGCGCGGAGCCGAGGTATTCACCGACCACCGCGCCGACGAATGCCAGCCCCACCGAATTGTGAAGACTGGAGAACACCCAGCTCGTGGCGCTCGGCAAGTAGACGCGGCGCAGCAACTGGCGCTGGTTCGCGCCCAGCATGCGGGCGTTGGCCAGCACGACCGGACTCACTTCCTTCACGCCCTGGTAGACGTTGAAGAACACGATGAAAAACACCAGCGTGACCCCAAGTGCGACCTTCGACCAGATACCCAGCCCGAACCAGACCCCGAAAATCGGGGCGAGAATCACGCGCGGCATCGAATTGGCCGCCTTGATGTACGGATCGAGCAAGGCGCCGGCGCTAGGCGAGAGCGCCAGCCAGAGCCCGACCGCCAGGCCGGACACGGTGCCGATGATGAAAGCCAGCACCGTTTCGAGCAGCGTCACACCCAGATGCAGGTAGATCTCGCCGCTGGCGAACCATTGCCAGATTTGCAGGAGCACTTTCTGCGGTTCGCCAAAGAAGAAAGCCGCCTTGTCGGGGCTGTCGAAGTAGAACGCGGGCAGCAGCGTCGGGCTGGTGAGCACATACCAGACAAGAAACGCCACCGCCAGCAGCAGCCATTGCCACAAACGCAAATGCCGCATGATCGAACGATTACGCATGACGAACGGATTCCGGGAAATTCAGACGGACACGCAAACGAGCCGTCAGACAAGCCAATCGAACAGGCCGAAGCCATCCGGGAGATCGAACCAGTCCAGCCAATCGAACCAGCGCGCCCAGCCGCATGTACTCATCAGAAAGCCCGCGATTTGGCACATGACGATTCAGACCGCCTTCAACTGTTGGGCATAGCCCTTGAGCACTTCCTCGCGCAGCACGTCCCAGATCTGGGCGTGGAGCTCGGTAAAGCGCGGATGGTTCCGGATTTCCGCCACATCGCGCGGACGCGGCAGATCGATCCGGAACTCCCCTATCGGATGGGTGCCCGGCCCCGCGGCGAGCACCACGACACGGTCGGACAATGCGATCGCCTCGTCCAGATCGTGCGTGATGAAGAGCACCGCGCGCCGTTTGGCCGCCCACAGCTCGAGCAACTCGTTCTCCATCAGCTGTCGCGTCTGGATATCGAGCGCTGAAAACGGCTCGTCCATCAAAATGATGTCGGGGTCGAGGATCAGCGTCTGCGCCATGGCAACCCGCTTTCGCATCCCGCCCGAGAGCTGGTGCGGATATCGGTCGCCGAATCCGCCGAGCCCCACCCGCTTGAGCCATTCATGGCCGCGCGCCTTCGCCTCGTCGGCCGCCATGCCGCGAAATTCGAGGCCGGCGGTCACGTTGTCGATCGCGTTGCGCCAGGGCATCAGCGCTTCGGCCTGAAACATGTAGCCGGCGCGCGAATTGATGCCCCGAAGCGGTTCGCCGAACACCTTCACGGCGCCCGACGACGGCATGAGCAACCCCGCCGCGACGTTGAGCAAGGTCGACTTGCCGCAGCCGGTCGGCCCCACGACGGAGACGAACTCTCCCGGCGCAATATCGAGCGAGGTGTCCGCCACCGCCGTGTAACGCCTGGCGCGATCGTCGCGTGCGACGAAGGTGCACGTAATGCTGTCGAAACTCAGAGCCGGCGCAGTCATCATTTGTACTTGGCGTCGGCCTTCTTGGTGAACTCGTTCGTGAACGTCTTCGACAGATCGATCGACTTGCCCTTGACGGTTTCGTCGAACGCCTGGAGCGTGCGCAGCGCCGTTGCCGGACCGTCGGCGGGAATCATTCCATCGGGCGAGATCGCTTCTTTCACCCGCGCCCAGGCGTCGAGGTAAAGCGCACGATCGCCCAGCAGGTAGGCATCCGGCACCGTCTTGATGATGTCCGACGGACCGGCCGTCTGCAGCCAGCGCAATGCGCGAACCATGGCATTGGTCAGCGCCTGCGTGGTGTTCGGATTTTTCTGGATGAACGTTTCGTTCGTGTAAAGACACCCGGCCGGCATGTTGCCGCCGAACAACGATACCGTTTCCTTGAGCGTGCGCGTGTCGGAGATCACGCGGATTTCCTTGTCGCGCTCGAGCATCGTGATGACCGGATCGAGGTTCACGATCGCATCGATATTGCCCGAGCGGATCGCGGCGAGCGCACCGGACGAGGCCCCGACCCCGACGAAGGCCACCTCATTGGGTTTCACGCCGCCCTTGGCGAGCACGAAGTTCGCCATGATGTTCGTGGACGATCCGGGCGCGGTCACACCGATCTTCTTGCCGCGCAGATCGGCGATCGACTTGTAGTTCGGCAAGGTCTTGTTGGACACGCCGAAAACGATCTGGGGCGCACGGCCCTGCAGCACGAACGCGCGGATGTACTGATGCTTCGCCTGCAACAGGATCGTATGTTCGTACGCCCCCGACACCACATCCGCGCTGCCGCCGACCAGCGCCTGCAACGCCTTCGAACCACCGGCGAAGTCCGAGATCTCGACGTCCAGACCTTCGTCCTTGAAATAGTTCAGACGCTCGGCAATCGTGAGCGGCAGATAGTAGAAGAGGTTCTTCCCGCCGACGGCGATGGCGACCTTGGTCTTCTCCAGCTTGGCTTGCGCGAAGCCCGGACGAATGCCGGCCCCGATCAGACCGGTCGCGGCCAGTGCCGTAACGAATTGACGTCGTTGCATGGTTGTTTGTCTCCTTGGTTGCAGCGATTTTTCTTGGTGTGACGTGCGATGGGTGTGACGTGCTGCAGGGGCATCGCATAAGGCGGCAAAGCGCGGACGATGCCGCATCTCGCGCGCCCCGGCGGGCACCAGGCAGTTTGGCTCAGATGACCCCGTTCTCGCGCAGCGCCTTGATTTGCTCGGCATCATACCCCAGGCGTGCGAGCACCTCGTCGGTGTGCGCGCCCAGTTCGGGGCCGAGCCACTGCGTCTGGCCAGGCGTCTCCGACAGCTTTGGCGTGACGTTGGGCAGATCGATCGGCGTGCCGTCGGGGAACGTGTGACGCTGGATCATCTGGCGCGCGATGAACTGCGGGTCCTTGAACATGTCGGCCACGGTGTAGATCCGGCTCGCGGGCACATCCGCGCCCTGCAGCACGTCGAGCGCCTCCTCGATCGGTCGCTCGCGCGTCCAGTTGCCGATGGCATCGTCGATTTCCTGCGTGCGTGGCACGCGTCCGTCGTTGTGCGCCAGGCCGGGGTCTTCCGCCAGATCGGCGCGACCGATGGCGTGCATCAGCCGCTTGAAGATCGGGTCGCTGTTGCCGCCGACGACGATCATGCCGTCGGCGCAGGGATAGGTATTCGAAGGCACGATGCCCGGCAGCGACGCGCCGGTTCGCTCGCGCACCATGCCCGCCACGCTGTATTCGGGCACCACGCTCTCCATGAGGTTGAAGACAGCCTCGTAAAGTGCCACGTCCACGACCTGCCCTCGCCCGCCGTTCGCATTCCGATGGTGCAGCGCCATCATCGCGCCGATCACGCCATGCAGCGCCGCGATCGAATCGCCAATCGAAATGCCGATACGCGGTGGCGGCAGATCCGGGTAGCCGGTGATGTGCCGCAATCCCCCCATCGATTCGGCAATGGCGCCGAAACCCGGGCGGTCGCGGTACGGCCCGGTCTGTCCGTAGCCCGACAGGCGCACCATCACGAGCCCGGGATTGAGCGCGGACAATTGTTCGTATCCCAGACCGAAGCGCTCGAGCAGGCCCGGCCGGAAATTCTCCACCACGATGTCGGCCTGCGCCGCCAGCTTGCGCACGATCTCCTGGCCTTCCGACGATTTGAGGTTGATCGTCACCGACTTCTTGTTGCGTGCCTGCACGGCCCACCATAGCGAAGTACCGCCGGCGTCGGGGTGCAGCTTGCGCCACTTGCGCAGTGGATCGCCGTGCTGCGGATCCTCGATCTTGATGACTTCAGCGCCGAATTCGCCGAGCATGCGCGCCGCGAACGGCCCAGCGATGAGCGTACCGAGCTCCAGGACCTTGACCCCGGCGAGCGCGCCGCGCGCGGGCAGGCCAGCGGTCGCGGCGGAATTCTGCGACGAAGCGGCCCCGGGAGTACCGGCAGTACCGGGATTTCCGCCCATACCGGACGGATCGGACGGATCGGACGGATCGGACGTGGCAACCGAATCGGGTGAACGCGACGGTTCAGACGATGTGAACGACGTGGACGACTTGGACAACGCGTGGACTCCTGTACCCGTCGACGGCCATTGCCGTCGACTTCGAAACGCGCCCGGTGGGCGGCGCCTGTCACCATGGGTGGCAAATGAAGTCCGTATAGTAATTCGACAGTCGGCTATCGGCCAATAACGTAGAACCCGATACCGGAGAGTTCCGATCCGGATCGTCGCGAAGTCCTAAACGTGGCCTTCACCGGCCGCGGCGATCATGTCTCGAACAGGTGGCGCGCGCCACGCTGCGCCGCAATATAGATCGCTTCGCCCCGATTACGCGCGCCAAGCCGCCGGTAAAGCGCGGACACGTGGGTCTTTGCGGTGCCCTCCGAGATCACCAGTTGCTGGCAGATGCTTTTGATGGACAAACCGCGCGACAGCAGGGCCAGAATTTCGTACTGCCGTTGCGAGATGCCGAGGAGCGCCGACTCGGCCAGTTGCGTCGCCTTGTCGCCGCCGAGCGGAAACACGGGCAGGCGCGACAAGGGTAGCGCCTCACCCATGGCTTCCTGCCGCCAGAGCACGAGCAGCGCCGATAGCGCATCTTCCGGCACATAGCGCCCGCCGCAGAACGCCAGGTCGAACACCGACCGCACCCGCGCGACGGCGCTCGGCCAGGGCAGAAACGCGGTAACACCGCTCTGCAGCCAGTGAATGATTTCATCGGGAAAACCCGTATCGCCGATCACGATGACCGGCACAGGCGGCGCGCATTCGCCGGCCATCGAGCACAAGGTGTCGAGAAGCGGGGTGCGAGCGACCGATTCATCGAGTACGAGTGCACGGCGCGAGGGCAGTTCGCGCAGCCAGATCCAGTCCTGCGTCGCCACGTCATGAACGTGGCGCAGGACCGGTAGTGTCGCGTTGGCGTCGGTTTGCAATGCGACCTGCAGGCCGCTCAGCCATCTGGCGGCCTCACCCATGACCAGTACACGCATGGTTTCCCCTGTATTTCCGGTCGGCACCCCACGCCGCCGCCCCGATTCGGGTGACACCCGCCCGCTCGCCTGCGCTTCATCGCGCGGCTGCGCCCCTTTGTCCGCTCGCCACGTATATCCGGCATCCCCGCGCGTTCCGCGCGTGTCGTGGCCGGCACGAAAACCGAAGATATCCTCCAGCGTTCGTCGTGATCTGTCCCTCGGGTGTCACTTCGCTTTTGAAGCAGTTTATGCGTGAAATCCGCACGTCGGCGAGTCCGCCCTCACGGGATCCCGGCCGTTGTTGCCTCTGCGCGACAATCCGCAATGTGCGTAACCTATTTACTCATTTCACCGAGACTCCGCCATTACTTTTTTCCCTTCCTTTTCTGCAATAGCGCAATAGAATACAAAAAGCCTGACAGGACAGTCAGCGGAAGCCGGGGGGCACGCCATGTTCAAATTTTCCGTCGTCTCGACGCGCAGCGCCATGTTTTGCATGGCTTGCGCGTGCATTGCCAGCAGCGCCCAGGCCGACGTCACCGGCGCAGGCATCCCGAATATCGCCGTGAGCGACGCCTTGCTCGCCACCACCCGCGCCGCGAATCTGCAACAGAGTGTCGTTGCCCATCTCCCGGGCGCCACGCCCACCGCGCTCGCACCGGTCAGCTCGACACTCACCACCGCCAACAACGTGCGACTCTGGGATGAAGTCATCCCGCCTGCGCCGTCGCCGAAGCCAACACAGGCATCGAGCGCGCCGCAGGGACAACTGCGCACCACGGTTGCCATCGCCCAGCCGTCGACGCATCCCATCGCGGCCGGTTTGCTGGCAACGAGCTTCACGCTCAACGCCAGCACGGTGCGCGTGGGGCGTTGATCACCGGCGCATCACCGAGGCTTTCCCGGCGCATCGCACGCACGCCGCGCCAGGCGCGCTCCGAATTTCACTGACGCGCTGCGCCTCTCCTGCGGGCGGGATGCGCAGCGCGTCACTTGTCACGGTCTCGCGTCACGCCATCAGAACGTGTACGGGAAACGCACGCCGATCACGTAATTCGGCGCATCCGGCGACATGCCGGCGTTCACGTAACCGTTCACCGTCCAGTGCTTGTTGATGGCGTAATTGATGCCGAAGTTGAGCGACGCGGCGTTCGTCGAGCTGCCGGCCACCGTCGTCCACGGACCGCCCGGCGTGGCGGTCTTCGTCGCACGCGAAATGGCCGTCGAGTACGAGATCGACAGCGCCGTCTTGTCGTTGAGCGCGAGCGCCATGCCGGCGCCGAGCTGAATGATGTCGCCCAGCTTGACCTTCGCGGGCTGCACCGTACCTTCGATCGTCGAGATGTCGTCGAAGGTGCGCGCCACGTTGTACGTGTACGCCACGTTCGCGAACAGCACGATCGGATCGTAGGTCCGCAGGAACGACAAGCCGGCCGTGAACGCCCAGATCCCGTTCCCCGTGGGCAGACGCGACGGCGTGGTCAGGTTGTTGTTGGACGGGTCGGGCGTGCCGAGCTTGATACCGAACGGCGACGTGCCGGTCGGCGCCGTGACGCGCAACGACGCCACGATGTCCGGCCAGTTCGCATTCTCCTTGACCAGCTGGTAGTACAGCGACGCGTTCACGTCGCCGATATTCGCCGAGTTCTTGCTGATGTCGCTCACCGACGATGCCGCGCCGCCCACCCCGCCCGAGATGAAGTCCGAGTTGCGGTACAGGTACGGCACGTCGAACGCCACGCTCATACGGTCGGTGATGCCGTAGCGCGTGTTGACGTCGAAGGTCCACACGTTCGCCTTCGTCTGGCCGAGATTGAGCTGGCCGAGGAAGATGGCGTCGAGTGCCAGGAAGCCACTCAGTACGAGTTGACGCCGATCGTAGTAGCTGTAGCTGATACCGGCGTCGATGGTGAGCTTGCGATCGAACAGCGGCGCGTGCTGCGCCTGCACCACGGCTTCTTCGGCCGGCGTGCGCTGCGAGTCGGTATCGCTCTTTTGCATCTGCTGCGTCTCGCCGATGGGCGTGGCCGTCGTGGGGCCCGCGGCCCCGGCGGCGCCACCGCCCGGCGTACCCGCGGACCCGGCGGCGGAACCGTCGCCGGGCGACACCTGCGCGATCTGCGCGGTATCCCACGCGGTCAGGCCGCGTCCGCGTTGCGCCATCTCGATGTCGGTAAGGCGCTGTTTCAGAGAAGAAATTTCCCGCTGCTGCCGGTCGACCATGTCCATCAACATCTGGAGACGGTCATCCGGCGATGGGTTCGTATGCTCCTGAGCCTGGGCCGATAGCGTGAAAAGCAGTACCCCCAACGGAATAGCGGCAACGGGAAAAAAGCGGTGAGTGTTCATGGTCCCCCCCGGGTAAAAAAGCGGACGGGCGTCCGCGCGCAATCCAACCAACACGTGATGCCGAAAAACGGTTGTCCTAGCTGCTCGACTGCGGGGTGATGCGTGCGAAACCCACCGCGACACCTGCTGCGCGCACTGCCCGGGCTCTGCCGACATCACCTTCTTGTTACGCCCCACTTCTTGTTGTCATCGCGTCCGGTGTCGCCCCGTCGCTTCACTGCGTTCGACGACCGCACCGGACACTGCTGCCGGCGTCGCGTGGTGCATGCACCACCTCGCGACGCCGTTACGACACCTGCGCTTTGCCTGCACCGCCACCTGCATCGGCGTCTGGGCGAACCGCATCGACACGGCTCGCCACATCGGTCACCGAATCGGTCACCCCAGCGATCGCTTCACCGGCGAATGGCCGCCATGTTGGCAAGCGCACTCTGTACGCCTGCCTGACGCAGCCCGCCCGATGTGATCGGACTCGACTGGAGGTTCAACTGCAACGTATTCATGACCTGCTGTGCGTTGCCCGCCACCTGCACGACCTGCATGATCTGGTTCATGGCCGCACCGGCGCCGCCGCCGATGCTCTGCCCGAGATTGCCGTTGGGCGTATTGAGCGTGACCTGCATGCCCGCCGACGTAATGGCGACGCTCGCACTCAGGTTGCCCACCGTGGTCTGCGAATGGTTGGCGCCCTGCCCGCTCACCGGTATGAGCGAGGCAATCGACACGCCCGGGGCGTACTGGATGATGGCTTTGTTCAATGCGTTGTTCGCGTCGCCGGCCACCTGCGTAATCTGGGCGACGCCGTTGATGAGCACGCTCGCACCGCCGGAGACAACCTGCGTGACGGGCGTCGTTGCGTTCGCCACGCCCGGCAGGATGCCGGTCGCGGCGCCGGTTTGGACCTGGTAGCCGCCGGCGCCCTGATTCACGCCGAGCACGCCGGTGGCCATCAGGCTCGCACCGGTCGGCATCTGCCATTGCGACTGCATGACGAGCTGAAAGCCCGTGATCATGTTCTGTTGAGCGTATTTGCCGGTCGCGTGCGAGAGCACCTCATCGCTCACGGGCGTCCAGCTCTCGGGCACCACGCTCGACGCGAATGCCGGCACGGCGCTCGCGAACAGCGGGATGGCCAGCATCGGGACATATCGATTCATGATGGTCTGGTCTCAAAACAGATCCGCCCGGATGATGCCGAAGTCCACCATCGGGGTCGGTGACGTCCCGGTCGCCAAGGCGCTGTCGCGTAGCTTGACTGCCAGGGATTCGTTGCCTTTGAGCAGCGGTGAATCCTCCAGAAACGGCTTGCCGATGACCGCCAACACCAAGCCATTCCACTGCTTGGCAAAATCGGCCTGCTCGATGATGCGGTTGCCCAGCGCCGGATCCGACACGAACACGCGCCCGTCCTTCGCCGCCTTGATGACCACAAAGTGCTGATAACCGTTGACGTCGATGAGCGCGATGACCGGGATCTTCAGGTCGTACAGCGCATTCACGTCCACCTTGAAACCGCGGCCCTCGAGCCCGAGCGTTTCGACGAACTTCTTCATGTCGAGCATCGAGAAACCATTCTTGATGACGGTCTGCGGATTGGAGAAGACCATCATCTTCTGAATCATTTCGGCCTCGGGGATATCGATCCCGTAGCCATATCGCAGCAACGTTGCCAGGGCTGCGGACCCACAGCTGAAGTCGTATTCCTGCTGGACCAGATTCACGTAGTGCATCGACTTGAACGAGCGCATCTTCTTGACCGCCGGTACACCGATCGAAGACTCCAGGTTCACCGATGCATACTGCGCGTGCCCGGCCACGCTTGCGCACGCCAGGGCGCAAACAGTAGCGATCCTCACTGCGGCACGACGCGCATCACTCATGACACACCTCAGGAAAAAACCGGTCCGGAGAACCCCGGACCGGTGACCTGCATTACTTGATTGCCGAGATGGCGAGGCTGTTGGCCTGAACGTTGCCGATACCGGCTGCGACGTTCACGCCCACGTTGCCGCTGGCCCACTGCAGAGCGCCGTTGCCCAGCGATGCGTTGGCGACGAAGTCACCCGAGGCCTTCATGCCCGCGACCTGGTCGGTTTGGGCCGTCGAGTTGGCCGCACCGCCCTTGAACCAGCCGTTTCCACCTTGCGAGACGGCCGCGGCCAGGCTGTTGCCCTGCACGTTGCCCACACCCGAAGCCACGTTCACGCCGACGTTGCCGGTGGCGCCGGCAAGCGCTCCGTCGCCCACGCTGGCGTTGACCATGAACTGCGAGATGCTGGCCGAACCCTTGGACGACTGGTTCGCAAACACCTGGGCCGACGCATACACCGGCTGGGCGTTGAGCGATGCGATCGCCACGTTGTTGGCCTGGGCGTTGTCGGCACCCGCCGCCACGTTCACACCGACGTTGCCGTTGGCGTTAGCCAGTGCGTTGGTGCCCAGCGTTGCGCCCATCGTCTGGTATTGCGCCGTGTTGAAGTGGTACGTGAGCGCGCCCTTCGTCCATGCGGTCGACGACATGTAGGTGTTCGAGAAACCCCACAGCGCACCGGCGGCCATCGAGTCGCTCTCGACGGAGTAGTTGCCGTGGTTCAGCGTGGCGTGGAACGCCGCGTCGAAGCTCTTCTGCGTGTTCAGGAAGCCTGCAGCAAGGAATCCGGCAGCCTGCTGCGACTGTTGCCCGTAGGCGTAGCCGCCCCATGCCGAACCCTGACCCGCGCCGAAGTTGCCCACGAGATAGCCGCCATACAGCGCCAGACCGCCCGGCAGCGGGATAATGCCGCCGCCGATGATGCCTCCACCGCCTGCGACGTTCGAGTACTGATACCCGCCGCCCGCGATGAAGCCACCCGAACCGGAGCTCGACTGGCCGGCCACATAACCCGCGCCCGCCTGGAAGGAGTGGCTCGTGTTCAGGTGGCCGTTGGCCGAAGCGTTCACCCACGACGTGGAGTTGTCGTAGTGCGTGGTGGTCCTGCCTGCGATCATGTACGCGCTACCCTGATCCGTCACCGTCTTGGTCTTCGAATCGACGCCGTACGTCACATGGCCTGTCACATAGGAACCAAGCAGCGGTCCCGTCAGGTTCACGTGGTGTACGTCGACACGCTGGTTGCTCTGCACGACAGCGTTGCCGGTGTTGTCCACCGTCACGCAGCCGCGAATGCCGACCAGACCGAAGATGCCGACCAGGTTCAGTACGTTGGTCTCGTTGCCGATGAACGAGAAGCTGTATTGCTGGTGATTGGGGGACGCCATGGCGGAACCCGTTGCTACCAGCAGTGCAGCCGCTGCAATTGCTTTCGTTTTCATGACCATCTCCTTGACGAGAGAATTACCCAGTTAAAAAGATGTGCCCGCCGGGGGACGGAGCACAAAAACATTTGCGGTTACATTGCCTATCCCAGCCGACTGGTTCACTTGCACCACACCGCTCGCGCCCCGAAAGGCGTCACCGGAAATCGACGCCGTGCGGAACTGATCGTTGAGGTTGTCGCGCCCAGCCGGGCCACCCTTGGAGATCGCAGCGGATAGTGCCGTATCCGATACGCTCGCCACTCCAGACGCATCGCCGGTCACAATGACGGTCGCGTTGCGTTGAAGATTGCCGGCACCGCTCGCCTGGTTGACTTGCGTCAGCCCCGAGGTGCCTGAAAATGCGTTGCCTTGAATTGCTGCGCTGGCCGCGCCGGTCGTGGTCGTGACGAGCGCCTGCTGATTCGTGCTCGACGCCCCGGCCGTCACACTGCCGCCATTGGCAATCACGGCACTGTTGGCCTGGGCGTTGTTCACGCCCGCCGCCTGATTCACACCTAGCGCGCCGGTCACGCCGACGGCCGTGCCGTTCTCGACGGTGGCGTGCGTGCCGGCGAGTTCACCGTTCACGAACCACACGTCTTCCGCGGCCGATGCACCGGCAAGCGTCGCCAACATTGCGGCCACCGCCAGATGAACGGCGCGCTGCGCGCCACGCGACCCACGCAGTCCGCTCATTTCGTCGCTCCTGCCGCACCGAGATTGGTCAGCGGCGAGAGCGCCGAGCTGATCACCGACGGCACGAGCGTGCCGATGCTGCCGATACCGCCTACACCACCCGAGGCGCCCGCGAATCCACCGCCGACACCGTTGGACGTGTTGAGGCTGTTCCCACCAGGCGCATTGCCCACGAGCACGCCCATCACCGGATTGATGCCGGACTGCACGGCGCCCGTGACGAGACCGGCGTTGCCGCGGCCCATCAGGTCGCTGTCCGTGACCTGCTTGACAGCGCCCATGGCGGTATTGAACGGCCCGGTCGGGAAGGCCGGAACAGCGATGCCGATCGGGTTCTCGACGCGCGGCAGGCCTCGATAGGCGATTTGCGGACCGATGTTGCGCTCGACCACGATATCGCCCGGGGTCGCCGGTTCCGCACTCGCCTGGCCCGCGAGCAGCACCGGCGTCAGCACCACGACCATCGTGGCGAGCGCTCGTGCGGCGTGCGCGACAGGAAGAAAATGGGTCTGGGTCATGTCGTTCACCGCGTGGTGTAAGTCACACGCGTCACCTGCACGTTGTTCACGCCGTTGGACAGTTGCTGCGGACGCGGCATCGGCGTGACGGCGCCGGGCAGTTCGTCCCACAACGTCACGCCATTGGCGAGCGCCATGCCTGGTGACTTGACCATCGTGCCGCCCATGTTGCGGCCGCGCTGGTTCCCAAGTTGTTCGTCGTCGACACGGGCGGCCGCGAGCGGCATTCCCGTAACGGCGGGGGCATTGCTTGCGGCCTCGGCCGATTCGTCGTTGGTGGCGGCCACGTCCTGCGCATCGCCTTGCGGCAATTGCGTGGCAAGCGGCGCCGGAATGGCAACGTCGGCGTCGTAAATCGACGCACGCGGCAGTGCCGTGGTCGTGAACGTCGTCGGCACCATCGCGCCCGTGAGCATCGCAACCTGCACGAACGGCGAGCGCGACACTTCCTGCGCCTGAGCCTGCACGGCACACAGACCCAGTGCCACGGCAACCGCGGCGCCCAGAGCGCCTGCACTTTGCCGTACGCGGACCTGCCTTTCGGTAGTGAGAATTCGCATCGCTTTGCCCTCCTTGCCCGGACCAATAAAGCGACTTCCGTGCCACCCACCTTAAGTGCATGAAAACATTGGCTTTATATTTTTCGACGTTCCAGTGTGCCTGGCCATGTGTCCGAAAACGTTTCAGCATTGATACGTGGGCCGCCATCCGGCGCGTGCGTCGTTTCACCCATGCCGTTCGCAAGCATTCCGAACTGCGAACGATATCCGCACGAGCAGCGACGCATGCCGCGAAGGCCCGGCCGGCAAGGCGCTCCTGTGACGGAGCGATGCCAAATTTGCCGCGCGGGCGCACAACGACACGACGCCGTCACACGGGTTCGCGCGATGCCTTGGCGCATGCGGCGCCACGGATGTTTCATCTTTGATGTGTGCCTCCGACGCGCACGCGGCGCGCGCACCGATCGTGTTGGCGACGCGCTTCAAACGCGCGCTGCATGGCATCGCGTTATGGCAGGCGTGACGTCGCGACATGAGGTCTTTCGAAGCGCGAGAGAACGCATTGCGTACGGAGCGCGCAACAGGCGAAGGCAACGGAAATGGCGCGATTTTTCCGTCGTTATTGGCGACGTCAGGATTCGCGGAATGCGAAGACGCCGCAGCGAGGGCGTGTGTCGCAGCGTGACTTCAATGGTGTGTCAGGGAGATCTTCAGGACCCCAAAAAGAAACGACCGCCCTGTTCATCACAGGACGGTCGCCCTCTCTTCGCCAGAAGATATCAGGCCGGCACGCCCGATTCGTCACCACGCAATCCGTAGCGGCACATGAGCCGATAGAGGGTGATGCGTGAAATGCCCAACTCTGCGGCCACCTCGGTGAGCCGATGACAATGGCGCAGCAATGCTTGCTCGATGGCCGTTCGTTCGGCCTCGGCACGGATTTCCTCGAGCGTGCGCACCTGCGTCGGCACCCACGGCAGCAGGTCGAGATCCTTGGCCGAGATCACGCGACTGTCGGCCATCACGATGGCGCGGCGCACGCGGTTGATCAACTCGCGCACGTTGCCCGGCCAGTGATATTCGTACATCGCCTGCACCGCGCACTGCGTAAAACCGCGGATCTTGCGATGGTTATCGCCCTTGAAGCGTTGTAGCACATGATGCGCCAGGATCTCGATATCCTGGCCGCGGGCACGCAACGGCGGCTCGTCCACACGCAACACGCACAGGCGATGGAACAGATCCATGCGAAACCGGCCTTCCTTGACCGCGGTCTCGAGGTCCACATGGGTCGCGGAAATGATGCGCACGTTCACGGGAATGACTTCATGTCCGCCCAGACGTTCGATCGCACCTTGCTGCAGGAAGCGCAACAGGCTCGCCTGACTCTCGATGGGCAGATCGCCGATTTCGTCGAGGAACAAGGTACCGCCGTTGGCCGACTCGACGCGCCCGACCTTGCGCGCGTTCGCACCGGTGAAGGCGCCGCGCTCGTAGCCGAACAGTTCGGACTGCATCAGGTGCGGCGGAATGGCGCCACAGTTGATCGCCACGAACGGGCCCTTGGCGCGCAGCGAGCGCTCGTGAATCGCCACGGCACTCAATTCCTTGCCCGTGCCCGATTCACCGGAGATGAACACGGGCGCGTCCGTGTTGGCAACCTTGCGGATCGTTCGGAAGAGCTGCTGCATCGCCTCGCACGTGCCGACCATTTCCTGGTCGCCACCGACCTGCGGTGTGATGATCGGCACTTCCGAGAGCGACGCCATGCCCCATGCGTGACCGATCGAATGCGCAAGCTGATCGTTCGTGCAAGGCACGTTGACGTAATCGAAGCAGTAGTCGCGAATCAAACGACGAATCGAGGTCGTCGTCAGTTGCTCGGGGTGCGTTGCGGCAACCCAGCCGACCGTGGCCGGCTGCATGCAAGACTCGAATGCCCCCATCTCGCGGTCGCTGTAACCGCTCGCCAGGTCAATGAGTGCTGCGCTGGTGATCCCCGGATTCAGAATGCGACCGACGTCGCTGGCGCTCTTGGCCGGCATGACTTGCCAGCCTTGCTCTCCCAGAAACGACAGCAACCCGTCGTTGTGCTTTCGGGAGGCGTAAATCAGGGTGCGCCCGGTATCGTTAGCCATACCTTAACTCCCTGCCTAAGCAGTGCCCGCGCGCCATTATTGGGTTTCAGACCGGTTGGCACGACAGGTATACAGCCCCACGCCGCTCGGGAGTTATGGTGTTCCCCGTGTTGTTTGGGTCCCCAAGTCGGCAGGTTTAGTCTAGAAGACCGGAATAGGCGCAGGAATACCGAATAACAACTAATCCGATTGGATGAGAGTACGAGTACCTACGCGCAAGGGCGCGTGGCGTCACGCGAGCTTCATGCTCAGAGCGTATGCCGATCGAGCACGGCGCGGGCGATGGTGCCGGCATCGACGTACTCCAACTCGCCCCCGACAGGCACGCCTCGCGCGAGCCGGCTCACGCGCAGGCCGCGCGCCTTGAGCGTCTGACCGATGTAATGCGCGGTGGCTTCGCCTTCGTTGGTGAAGTTGGTCGCGAGCACCACTTCCTTGACCACGCCGTCGGTGGCGCGGCGAATCAACTGCTCGAAATGGATCTCGCCCGGGCCGACGCCGTCAAGCGGCGACAAGTGCCCCATCAGCACGAAATAAAGCCCCTTGAAGGTCATGGTCTGCTCGAGCATGTTTTGGTCGGCGGGGGTTTCCACCACGCAAAGCAGGCTCGTGTCGCGCTCGGAATCGAGGCACGTCTCGCAGATCTCGACTTCGGAAAACGTATTGCAGCGCGCACAATGGCGAATCTGTTCGGACGCATGCACCAGCGCCTCTCCCAGCCGCACCGCCCCTTTGCGGTCGCGTTGCAGCAGGTGATAAGCGATGCGTTGCGCGGACTTCGGACCGACACCCGGCAGCGCGCGCAGGGCGTCGACGAGTTCTTGCAGGCTCGAGAGCTGAGGCATGCGTCGTCTTTCGATACTTGTGACTGGCCGGCGCGGTTCAGAACGGCATCTTGAAGCCCGGCGGCAGCGGCAGACCGGCGGTCAGGCCACCCATCTTTTCCGCGGCGGTCGCCTCGGCCTTGCGCACGGCATCGTTGAACGCCGCGGCCACGAGATCCTCGAGCATGTCCTTGTCGTCGGCCAGGAGGCTCGGATCGATGGTCACGCGACGCACATCGTTCTTGCACGTCATCACCACCTTCACCAGGCCGGCCCCCGACTGCCCCTCGACTTCGATCTGCGCGAGCTGCTCCTGCGCCTTCTTCATGTTTTCCTGCATTTGCTGGGCCTGTTTCATCAGACCCGCGATGTTTCCTTTCAGCATGTCGACTCCTGAGTAAATCGTATGAGGGGCTTGGCGCGCGTTGCCGTTTTGCAGCGTTGACGTCAGGACGACCACCCTGTCCCACGGCGTACAGCGGCGTGCCGCATCGTCGCGCCGCGCCCTGTAACGCGCGTTTGGGTGACGCCCTCCGAAACGCTCGGAAAGCGGCGACCCGGTTATCGAAAACGAACCCGATTATTGTACCGGGCGAATGCTGCCCGGCAGGATCTGTGCACCGAAATCCTCGATCAATTCGCGCACGAGCGGATCCTCGGCAATGGCCTGCTCGGCGGCGCGCTGCCTTGCGGCAGCCGCTTCGGCCGCCAGCGAAGCCGCCGTCGTGCCGACCTGTCCCAGCGCCACGTGCAGTTGCACTTCCGTGCCGAAATGCTCGTTGAGCGCCTGTCGCAGCTTGTCGGTGGTGGCGGCGTCGGCCAGTTGACGCAGCGGCACGCGCAAATGCAGCGCGCGCCCCGCGACTTCCGTCAATTCGCTCTGGAATGCCAGTTGCTGGGCAAGCCCCCGCGCCGGCAGTTCGACCGCCAGCGCCGGCCAATCGCCCGTGAACACGGGCGCCACGCCGTCGGCTTCGCGATAGACACAGGCGTGCGGCGCGACGGCCGGTGCAGGTGCCGGCGGGGCAGGCTCAGGTTCAGGATCGGCGCCGGCCGGGGCATCGTCCGAGGCGCGCGACGGATTGCCTCGGTTGGCGCCTGCGGCAGCGCCCCCGTTGCTGGTGCGCCCGGCCGTGCCCTTGCGTCCGGCATTGAGTGCGGCAAGCGCCGCCCGGGCGGGCGACATCGGTGCGCCGTCGGCCGGCGCGGCTGTACTGCGCGCGGCGGGCACGCGGCCCATCACGCCCGGCGTGACCATGCGCCGGCCTCACGGGGGCCCGTTGGCGCGCACCGTGTCGCGCGCCGCCGCCGTGGCGCGGGTGCGCACCGC
>OFTX01000313.1_pt1 | contig 28008 bp, 23 predicted proteins | sample 1775051 | NCBI WGS metagenome assembly OFTX01 (sample SAMN08195772, study PRJEB24354) | sludge metagenome | isolation source: sludge from phenol fed wastewater aerobic bioreactor A | place: India: Nagpur | collected 2016-09-15
GCTCGAGCAGCTTGAGACCCTTGTCGCGAGCGGCTTCCTTGCTGCGGCCGAGCACCTTGACCTGCGCGAGCGTCAGGTTTTCCGTGATCGACAGATGCGGGAACAGTTCGAAGTGCTGGAACACCATGCCGACGCGCGAGCGAAGCTTGGCCAGGTTCGTCTTGGGGTCTGCCACCGAGGTGCCGTCGACGATGATCTCGCCTTGCTGGATCGGCTCCAGACCGTTGACGGTCTTGATGAGCGTGGACTTGCCCGAACCCGACGGGCCGCACACCACCACGACTTCACCCTTCTTGACTTCAGTGGAGCAGTCCGTGAGCACCTGGAACTGGCCGTACCACTTGGAGACGTTTTTCAGGGTAATCATTTCGCCAACCTCTTTTGAAGACGTTTAACCAACATCGAAACCGTAAAGCAGATCACAAAGTAGACCGCTCCGGCAAACACAATCATGGCAGGCAGCGTACCGTCGCGCTGACCCACCTGATACGCCATGCCGAAGAAGTCGGCCAAGGCGATCGCGTACACGAGCGAGGTGTCCTGGAACAGAATGATGCCCTGCGTGAGCAGCAGCGGCACCATGTTGCGAAACGCCTGCGGCAGCACCACGAGGCCCATTGCCTGCCAGTACGACATCCCCAGCGCGAACGCGGCGGACATCTGGCCGCGCGACACGCTCTGGATACCCGCGCGGATGATTTCCGAATAATACGCCGCCTCGAACAACGAGAAGGCGACCAGGGCGGAGACCATGCGGATGTCCCACGTCGGCGGCACGTCGAGCAGCGAACGCAGCACCTGCGGCACGATCAGGAAGAACCACAGCAGCACCATCAGCAGCGTGATCGAGCGGAACACGTTCACGTACAGGTCCGCGAACCACTTCAGAACGGTCACGCCCGACAGGCGCATCATCGCGAGCAGGGTGCCCCAGACGATGCCGACGATCACGGCAAGCACCGTGATCTGCAACGTCGTGACCATGCCCTTGATGAGCAGCGGCGCTGCGTCGATGGCGCCGCCCCATGCAAAGATCTCACCCATTATTTGCCCCCGATGTAGCCCGGCAGGCGGGTCTTGGCTTCGATGAAGCGCATGAGCACCAGCACCGCGATATTGATGATCATGTACGCGATCGTCACGGCGATGAACGATTCGTAGCTATGTGCCGTGTAGTCGATGAGCTGCTTGCCCTGACCGGTCAGTTCGAGCAGGTTCACCGTGGAGATCACGGCCGAGTTCTTGAAGATGTTGACGAATTCCGAAGTGATCGGCGGGATCACCACGCGAAAGGCCACCGGCAGCAGCACGAAGCGATACGTCTGCGGCAGCGTGAGGCCCATGGCCAGCCCGGCGTTCTTCTGGCCCTTGGGCAGCGAATTGATACCGGAGCGCACCTGCTCGCACACGCGGGCGGCCGTGAACAGGCCCAGGCCGATCACACCGGTGAGCAGCGAGACATTCGCCGGATTGAGCGAGAACAGCCACTGGCGAACCCCTTCCGGCAGGAAGTCAGGCGCGACGTAATACCAGAAGAACAACTGCACCAGCAGCGGGATGTTACGGAACAACTCGACGCATGCCGTCGCGAAGCCGGAAATCCATTTGTTTGGGATGGTGCGCATGACGCCGAGCACGGAGCCGACGATGAGCGCGATGATCCAGCCGCCGAGGCCCACCTCGAGCGTGAGCTTGAGGCCCGAGAGCAGCCACCCGAAGTAGGTGGTGTCCTCACCGGTCGCCACCGGCTGGAAGAAAAAACTGAAATCGAGACCGAGAGCCATGATCTCCCCTCTTCTACTTGTCTTGCTTAAAAAGAAGCGGAAGGATTGACTCCTTCCGCTTCAGCATTACGCAGATGCAGCGCTGTGAATGTTCAGCGAACGACCTGGCAGGTCCGGCTTACTTGGCGCCCTGAACGTCAGCATTGTCGTTCGGCGCCTTCCACAGGGCGGCCATCTCGGCCGACGGCGGGAAGTCCATGTTCACGCCGTTGAGCGCCGGGATCGGCTTCTGGAACCACTTGGCGTAGTCCTTCTGGGCCTGGCCCGACTTCTGGTAGTCGGCGACAGCCTTGTCCACCACCTTCTTGAAGGCCGGGTCGTCCTTGCGCATCATGCAGCCGTAGGCTTCGTACGATTGCGGCTTGCCGACGATGCTGTAGTCCTTGGCGTCCTTGAACTTGGCGCGCTCGCCCGCGAGCAGGGCGTCATCCATCATGAACGCGACGGCACGGCCCGAATGCAGCGTGATCGCCGCTTCGCCGTGGTCCTTCGCGCTGATGATGTTCATGCCCATGTTGTCTTTCTGGTTCATCTCGCGCAGCAGACGCTCGGAGGTCGTGCCCGCCGTGGTCACGACGTTCTTGCCCTTGAGGTCGGCGAAATCCTTCACGCCCGAGCTGTTCTTCGTCAGCAGGCGCGTGCCGATGATGAAGAACGTGTTCGAGAACGCGGCCTGCTTCTGGCGCTCGGCGTTGTTCGTGGTCGAACCGCACTCGAGATCGATCGTGCCGTTCTGAACCAGCGGAATGCGGTTCTGTGACGTGATCGGGGTCTGCTTGACGTCCAGCTTCGCCAGCTTCAGGTCCTTCTTGACTTCGGCCACGATGGCCATCGCCACGTCGTTGGCATAGCCCACGACATTGTGCTGGTTGTCATAGAACGAGAACGGAATGGACGACTCGCGGTTTCCCAGCGAGATGATGCCCGTGTCCTTGATTTTCTTGAGGGTACCGCTTTCCTGAGCTTGGGCGGCGCCCGCCATCAGGCCCACACAGCACATCGCCAATGCAATTTTCGAGAGGGTCATTCCTTGGTCTCCTTGGCACAAAACGAATGCATTTTAGCACTGCCTTTGCCCATTTTATTATTCCCGAATGTCCGGAACGCACGTCTTTTTTGACGCAATTCGCCCCGAACATTCGGTTTTTACGCATTAATGCGTATTACTACTTAGTTGGGCGGCACTGCCTGATCAGGGGTACAGGCCGCGCATCTCACGGGCTTGCAGAATGCGGGTACACGCGACGATGAAGGCCGCCGTGCGCAGCGACACCTTGTGCTCCTGCGCCACGTGCCACACGCCGTCGAAGGCTTCACGCATGATGCGCTCCAGGCGGTGATTGATCTCTTCCTCGGTCCAGAAGAAGCTCGAGAAATCCTGCACCCATTCGAAATACGAGACGGTCACGCCACCGGCGTTGGCCACCACGTCGGGCACCACGAGGATGTTCTTGCTGCGCAGGATGTCGTCGGCGGCGGTCGTCGTCGGACCGTTGGCGCCCTCGACCACGACCTTGGCGCGGATCTTGTCGGCGTTCTTCTCGGTGATCTGGTTTTCCAGGGCTGCCGGGACCAGGAATTCGCAGTCCAGCGACCAGAATTCGTCGTCCTGGATCGTCTCGGCTGCCGGGAAACCGCCCACGCCGCCGGTCTCGGCCACGTGCTTGAGCAGGTTCGGCACATCGAGGCCGTCGGACTTGAAAATGGTGCCGGTATGATCCTGCACGCCGATGACATGCGCGCCGGCCTCATGGAACAGACGCGCGGCGATTCCGCCCACGTTGCCGAAGCCCTGCACGATCACGCGCGCGCCGCGCACGTCCATGCCCAGGCGGCGGGCCGCTTCGCAGCTCACCACGAACACGCCGCGGCCGGTCGCTTCGCGACGGCCGAGCGAGCCGCCCAGCGAGATCGGCTTGCCGGTCACCACGCCGGTGGCGGTGGAACCCTCGTTCATCGAGTAGGTGTCCATCATCCACGCCATGATCTGCTCGTTCGTGTTGACGTCCGGCGCCGGAATGTCCTTCGTCGGCCCGATGATGATGTTGATCTCGCTGGTGTAACGGCGCGTGAGGCGCTCCAGCTCGCCACGCGAGAGTTTGCGCGGATCGACGCGGATACCCCCCTTGGCGCCGCCGTACGGCACGTTCACCGCGGCGTTCTTGACCGACATCCAGGCCGACAGGGCCATGACTTCGGACAGGGTCACGTCCTGGTGAAAACGCACACCGCCCTTGCCGGGGCCGCGCGAGGTGTTGTGCTGGACACGATAGCCCTCGAAATGGGCGATGGTGCCGTTGTCGAGTTCGATCGGGCAGTCGACGATCAGAATCCGCTTCGGGCGCTTGAGGGTTTCGACCCAGCGCGAGAGCGTGCCCAGATAGGGCGTGACGCGATCGACCTGTTGGAGATAGTTACCCCACGGACCGAGGTGCTCGGCGTCGAGGTAAGAGGGCAAGGCATGTGACGTTTGAGACATCTTTGGATTCTCCGGCTTCAATCGGCGCCGCACGCACATACCGTGCTTGCGACACGAATGGCTCGCACTTTACAAAGAACCGCAGAGAACAATCCAATGCCGAATAAACATGCATCTATGCAAATCGTGCATAGTTTTGTCATCCACCCGGCCGGGCGGCGACGTCTACCCCTTGCACTGATCGCGCACCGCCTGCCAGAACGCCTCGACGGCATCACGCTTGGCCCGCTCGCGACGGTTGCCGGCATCCGCATGGGCGAGCCGGTCGCGGTAAAGCCGGATTTCCATGTCCAGGTGCCACGGGGCGGCCGCCTTGCCCGGCGGCGCGAGATCGATGAGTTCGCCGCGCGCCACGGAGTCGACCACGGCGCTCTCCGGCAGAAACGCCACGCCGTGCCCCGCGAGCACCATCGCCTTGAGCGCTTCGGCCATGTCCGTCTCGTAGACCTTGTCCAGATGCAGCCCGCTCGACGTGTCGCCCGCCAGCAGATCGGCCATGCGCCCAAGATAGGCGTTCGACGTGTAGGCCAGGTAGGGCACCTGCGCCTCGCGCGTGCCGGGCAGCCTGAAGCGGGCGCGCTTTTGCGGCGTGGGCGCGCTGTAGGGGCTGAAGCGCTCGCTGCCGAGCACGATCATCTCGTAGCGCGCCGCGTCGAGTTGCAGCGGCTGGCTCGGATGGTAGTAGCACATCAGGAGATCGCAGCCACCGTCGGTGAGCGACATGGCCGCATCGTGGACATTGAGGGCGCGCAAGCGGCTGCGCAGCAGGCCGAGCCGCTTTTCCAGCGTCTTGAGCCAACGCGGGAAGAATGTCATCGACAGCGTGTGCGGCACGGCGAAATCGAGCACCGAGTGATCGGCGGAGCGCTGCTCACGCAGCAGCGCCCGCGCCTCCTGTGCCTGGGAGAGCAACGCCAGCGCCTGCTCGTAGAAGACTTCGCCGGCGGGGGTGAGCCGCGTGGGATAGCTCGAGCGATCGATCAGTTCGCTGCCGAGCCACGCTTCGAGCGACTGGATGCGACGCGAAAACGCCGGCTGCGTCACGTGACGCAACTCGGCCGAACGGCTGAAACTGTTCGTCTTGGCGAGCGACACGAAGTCCTCGAGCCATTTGATTTCCATGCGGCGCTCCCGCGGCTGCCATCCCAGCGCGCTAGTCTACTCAATCGTTCGCCTGGCGCACAGGGCCGGGCGTGGGCGGCCGCGCCCCCTGCGTCCCCCCGCCTCCGCCCGGCAACGACATCCGCCCCGAGCGAGTCGACCTACGACACGACCGTAGCGAAGTGAGACGCCTCGGCATCCCCCTCGTCACCGCGCCGTTGCTGCTGCAACGCCCACATTTGCGCGTAGAGGCCCTCGGCGCGCAGCAGTTCGTCGTGCGTGCCGCGCTCCACGATGCGTCCCTTGTCGAGCACGATGATTTGCGCGGCGTGCACGACTGTCGAGAGTCGGTGGGCGATCACGAGCGTGGTGCGCGAGCGCGCGATATTGCGCAGCTCGGACTGGATCGCCTGCTCGGAGCGTGAGTCCAGCGCCGACGTCGCCTCGTCGAAAATCAGGATGTGCGGATTCTTGAGGATGGTCCGCGCGATCGCCACGCGCTGCTTTTCCCCGCCGGAGAGCTTCAGGCCGCGCTCGCCGACCATCGACTCGTAACCGGCGGGCAGGCTTTCGATGAAATCGTGAATGTGCGCGGCGCGCGCGGCCGCGATCACCTGCTCGCGCGATGCGGACGGATTGCCGTACGCGATGTTGTAGTAAATGGTGTCGTTGAACAGCACCGTGTCCTGCGGCACGATGCCGATCGCCGCGCGCAGCGAATCCTGCGTGACTTCGCGAATGTCCTGGCCGTCGATGGTGATGCGTCCGGCCGACGCGCCCGCAAAGCCGACGTCGTAGAAGCGGAACAGCAGGCGCGAGAGCGTCGATTTGCCCGAGCCGCTATGGCCGACGACTGCGGTGGTCGTGCCCGCCGCGATGCTGAAGTCCACGTCGTGAAGAATCTGGCGCGACGCTTCATAGCCGAAATTCACGTGCTCGAAACGCACCAGACCGCCCTGGCACACGAGCGGTTGGGCGCCGGGCGGATCGGCCACTTCGCGATTGACGTCGAGCAGCGTGAACATGCGATCCATGTCCGTCATCGCCTGCTTGAGTTCCCGGTAGATCACGCCGAGGAAATTCAGCGGAATGTAGAGCTGCAGCATGAACGTGTTGACGAGCACCAGATCGCCGAGCGTCATCGTGCCGTTCATCACGCCGCGCGTGGCATGCCAGAGGATCAGGATCAACCCGGTAGCGATGATCACCTGCTGACCGAAGTTCAGCACCGAGAGCGAATTCTGCGACCGGATCGCCGCCGCGCGGTAGCGCCGGAGGTTCTCGTCGTAGCGCTGCGTCTCGAACGCCTCGTTGCCGAAATACTTCACCGTCTCGTAGTTGATGAGCGAGTCGATCGCGCGCGCATTGGCTTTCGAGTCGAGCTCGTTCATCGTGCGGCGAAAGTGCGTACGCCACTCCGTCACCTTCACCGTGAAGACGATGTAGCAGGCGAGCGCGACGAGCGTGACGATGGCGTAGAACGCGTCGTAGCGCACGACAAAGAACCCGAGCACGAGCGCCACCTCGATGAGCGTGGGCAGAATGCTGTAGAGCGAATACGAGATCATCGACTGGATGCCGCGCGTCCCCCGCTCGATGTCGCGGCTCATGCCGCCCGTCTGACGCTCCAGGTGAAAGCGCAACGACAACGCGTGAAGATGACGAAACACCCTGAGCGCGATCTGCCGCACGGCGCTTTCCGTGACCTTGGAGAACAGGATTTCCCGAAGTTCGGTGAAAAGCGACGTGGACAGGCGTACCAGGCCGTAAGCGACCACGAGCAGTCCAAGCCCGCCCACCACGATGAGACTGGGATCGTTCGCGGCGCGCGCGGTGCTCGACAGCGTGGCCACCGGGCCGAGCGCGTCGACGATGTGCTTCATGATGATCGGCACGCCGAGGTTCGCCACCTTGGCCAGGATCAGGCACGACAGGGCCAGGGTGACCCGTCCACGGAACTCGAGCAGGTAGGGCAACAGCGATTTGATCACCTGCCAGTCGCCGCGCGGCGACCGGGGCGCATTGGCAGCCGCCGGCGCGGGCTCGGCCGGAGTGAAACGTCTCATGATGGCGTGGGGCGGCGTCCGGCTCGCGCGAGGGCTTTCCGCTAGAATCGTTGATGACGTATTTTCGCAGAACCCGGCGTCTCATGCTGAGCCGACGCCGGGCAGCCTCACCGGCTCACGCAAGGAATCTCATGAGTACCCCGACCCCCGCCCTCACGGCCCTGCCCGACGAAAAAGAACTGGCCCTGCGCGTCATGCCGATGCCCGCCGACGCAAACGCCCATGGCGATGTGTTCGGCGGCTGGATCATGTCGCAGGTCGACATCGCCGGGTCGATCCCTGCCGCCCAGCGGGCCAATGGCCGCGTCGCGACGATTGCCGTCAACTCGTTCCTGTTCAAGGAACCCGTGTTCGTGGGCGACCTCCTCAGCTTTTACGCCACCATCGTGAAGACAGGCAACACATCGATCACCGTCTACGTCGAGGCCTACGCACAGCGCATGCGCCTGTCGCACGAGATCGTGAAAGTCACCGAGGCGATGGTCACGTACGTGGCAACCGACGAAGACCGCCGTCCCCGACAGTTGCCGAAGCTCGACGCAGCGAGCTGAGCGTCACGCCACATCGCGGGCCTCCGGCGGCCGGCGGTCGCCGCCGCCCCCAAAAAGAAACGCCGCACGCCCCGGGCAACGGGACGTGCGGCGTTCGCACATTGCCGGGCGGGCGCCCCGGCAATGCGTGCCTTACGAAAACTGCGTGAAATCCGGTTTGCGCTTCTCGAAGAACGCGGTGAAGGCTTCGCGGGCTTCCGGCGACACCAGGCGCTTGCCGAACTCCAGGGCTTCTTCGCCGATGCGCTCCCTGACGTTGCGCGCGCTGTCGCCCTTCATCAGTTGCTTGGTTACACGCAGCGACCCCGCCGGCATGGCGGCCAGCTGCGCGGCGCGTCTGGCCGCGTATTCCGAGAGCTCCGCCACAGGCACGACACGATTGACGAAGCCCATCGCCACGGCCTCGTTCACGTCGAACGGCTCGCCGAAGAGCAATTTCTCCGCGGCGCGCTGATAACCCGCCACGCGCGGCAGCAACCAGCTCGACGCCGCTTCCGGACACAGCGCCAGTTGCGAAAACGGCAACGAAAACCGCGCCGTCTCGGCCGCGTAGACCACGTCGCAGTGCAGAAGCATCGTCGTGCCCACGCCCACGGCGTTGCCCGACACGGCGGCGACGATCGGCTTGGTGGCCTCGCTGATGGCGTAAAGGAACCGGAAGACAGGGGCCTCGCCGTCCGTCGGGGGATGCTTCAGGAAGTCCTCAAGATCGTTGCCCGCCGAGAAGGCTTCGGGGTGCCCCTGGATGAGGATCACGCGCAATGTCGGATCGGCTTCCGCCGCCAGGATGCCCTCGGCCAGTTGGGCGTACATCGCGGCCGTGATCGCGTTCTTCTTGTGAGCGCGATTGAAGCTCAGCACCTGCACGGCGCCCTGACGCTGCACCAATACGTCTTCCATCTCGTCTGTCTCCTTGCGTTGCAAGCGCCCGGGCCGGAGCACCGGGGGCATCGTCCCCTGCCCCGCCGTCGTCAAAAACGCCGGGGTGCGGCCGCGCTCCCGCGAACCCGCACCCCGGCGCCACGAGCCGACGTCGATCCGGCGAGGCGTCTTGCCGGCGACCTTGCGATCACCTGCGACTGACTCGCCGCGCGCGAGCGGCGGCCCACCCGATTACATGCGCTCGAGAATCCCTGCGGCGCCCATACCCGTGCCCACGCACATCGTCACCATGCCGTACTTCAGGTTGTGACGACGCAGCGCATGCACCACGGTCGCGGCGCGAATCGCACCGGTGGCGCCCAGCGGGTGCCCCAGCGCGATGGCGCCGCCCATCGGATTGACCTTGCTCGTATCCAGATCCAGATCCTTGATGACGGCCAGCGCCTGCGCGGCAAACGCTTCGTTGAGTTCGATCCAGTCCATGTCCTGCTGAGACAGGCCGGCGGCACGCAGCGCCGCGGGAATCGCTTCCTTCGGGCCGATGCCCATGATCTCAGGCGGCACGCCGCGCACGGCGAACGAGACGAAACGCGCGAGCGGGGTGAGGTTGAACTGCTTGAGCACCTTCTCGCTCACGACAAGCAGCGCACCGGCGCCGTCCGACGTCTGCGAGCTGTTGCCGGCCGTGACCGAGCCCTTGTTGGCGAACACCGGGCGCAGCTTGGCGAGGCCTTCGAGCGACGTGTCCGGGCGTGGTCCCTCGTCGAGCGAGAGCGTGCGCGTCTTGACCGCCACTTCGCCTGTCGCGAGGTTCGGGAAGCGCTCGACGATCTCGATCGGGGTGATTTCCTGGGTAAATTCGCCGGCCTGCTGGGCCTTGATGGCCTTCTGGTGCGACGCCAGCGCGAAGGCGTCCTGCGCGTCGCGCGTCACGCCCCACTGCTGCGCGACCTTCTCCGCCGTGAGCCCCATGCCGTAGGCGATGCCCACGTTCTCGTCGCGCTCGAAAATCGACGGCGAGAGCGACGGCGTATTGCCCATCATCGGCACCATGCTCATGCTCTCGATGCCCCCGGCGATCATGGCGTCGGCCTCGCCCACGCGGATACGGTCGGCGGCCATGGCCAGCGCCGTCAGGCCCGAGGCGCAAAAGCGGTTGACGGTCACACCGCCTACCGTGTTCGGCAGCCCGGAGAGCAGCGCACCGATACGCGCCACGTTCAAGCCTTGCTGGGCTTCGGGAATCGCACAGCCGATGATGGCGTCCTCGATCACCTTCGGATCGAGATCCGGCACCTGGGCGAGCGTGCTCTTGAGGATGGTCGCGAGCAGGTCGTCCGGACGGGTGTTCTTGTAGCTGCCCTTGGGCGCCTTGCCGATCGGCGCGCGCGTGGCGGCAACGATATAGGCGTCTTGCAGTTGTTTGCTCATGTCAGTCTCCGATCGGCTTAGTTGCGCACCGGCTTGCCGGTTTGCAGCATGCCCATGATGCGTTCCTGGGTCTTCGACGTGCCCAGCAGTTCGATGAAGGCGCGACGCTCGAGTGCGAGCAGCCATTCTTCGTTCACGAGGCTGCCGGCTTCCACGTCGCCGCCGCACACGGCCTCGGCAATGCGTGAGGCAATCAGGAAGTCGTGCGCCGAGATGAAGTTGCCGTCGCGCATGTTCACGAGCGAGGCCTTGATCGTCGAGATGCCCGAGCGGCCGGCAACCGGAATGCCTGCCGGCTTGAGCGGCGGACGGTAGCCGGAGATCGCGAGCGCACGCGCTTCGTTGCGGGCAACCGAGAGCAGTTCGTGCACGTTGTAGACGATCGTGTCCGACGGCTTCAGGTAGCCCATGTCGCGCGCGTCGAGCGCCGAGGCCGAGACTTTCGCCATGGCCGCGTTGGTGAACGACTTGGTCACGAACTTCAGGTACTGCACGCTGCCCGCGGCAGTGGCGGCCTCGGCCGCGCGAATCGCCGCTTCCTTCAGACCGCCGCCGCCGGGCACGAGACCCACGCCGACTTCGACCAGCCCGATGTAGCTCTCTAGCGCCGCCACGCGCCGGGCGCTGTGGAGCAGCAGTTCGCAGCCGCCACCCAGCGCAATGCCCGAGACGGCCGAGACGACCGGCACCTGCGCATACTTCACGCGCATCATGCCGTCCTGGAATTTCTTGATGAAAGGCTCGATGCCCTTCGCGCCGCCCATCATGAACGCCGGCATGGCGGCCTCCAGATCGGCGCCGGCGGAGAACGGACCGCCCGGCGCGCCGAGCTTGAGCGACGTGGGCTGCCACACGACGACACCGCGATACTGCTGCTCGGCGAGATCGATTGCGCGGGTCAGACCGTCGATGACAGCCGGCCCGATCGTGTTCATCTTGGTCTTGAACGAGACGATGAGCACATCGTCCTGGCCCGGCGTCTCGTCGACCCACAGACGCACCGCGTCGTTCTCCTCGATGGTCCTGCCGAACTTGCGCGGATCGGCGCTGGCGTCGCCCACGAGCGAGGCCGGGAATACCTGGCGCTGATACACCGGCAGCGTGCTGCGCGGCACGAAGGCGTCCTTGGCCGGGTTGTACGAACCCTCTGCCGTATGGACACCACCGGCGTCGGCCACCTTGCCGCTCGTGACCCACTTGGGCAGCGGCGCGCTCGACAGGGCCTTGCCCGCGTCGATATCTTCCTGCACCCACTGCGCGATGTCCTTCCACCCGGCGGCCTGCCAGTCCTCGAACGGACCGGTGGTCCAGCCGAAGCCCCAGCGAATCGCGAAGTCCACGTCGCGAGCGTTATCGGCGATCTGCTCGAGATACACGCCGATGTAGTGGAACACGTCGCGGAACACCGCCCACAGGAATTGCGCCTGCGGATGGGTCGATTCGCGCAACAGGCGCAAGCGTTCGGCAGGCGCCTTCTTCAGAATGCGCACGACCATCTCGTCGGCCTTCTTGCCCGACTCCACGTACTCGCCCGACTGCGGGTCGAGCACCTTGATGGCCTTGCCCTCCTTCCGGTAGAAGCCGGCGCCGGACTTCTGGCCCAGCGCGCCCTTGTCCACCAGCGCCTTGAGCACCGGCGGCGTGGCGTACACCGGCGCGAACGGGTCGTCCTTGAGGCCGTCCTGCATCGTCTTGATGACGTGCGCCATGGTGTCCAGACCGACCACGTCGGCCGTGCGGAACGTGGCGGACTTGGCGCGGCCGAGCTTGCTGCCCGTGAGATCGTCGACGACGTCGAAGGCGATGCCGTACTTCTGAGCTTCGGCGAACACCGCAAGAATCGAAAACACGCCCACGCGGTTGGCGATGAAGTTCGGCGTGTCCTTCGCGCGCACCACACCCTTGCCGAGCGTGGACGTGAGGAACGTTTCGAGCTGGTCGAGGATCGCGGGCTCGGTCGTGGCGGTCGGGATCAGCTCGACCAGATGCATGTAGCGCGGCGGATTGAAGAAGTGCACGCCACAGAAGCGCGCCTTCAGATCGGCGTCGAAGCCTTCCGAGAGTTCGGTGATCGACAGGCCCGACGTGTTCGACGCGAAAATGGCGTGCCTGGCCAGGTGCGGCGCGACCTTCTTGTACAGGTCGTGCTTCCAGTCCATGCGCTCGGCGATCGCCTCGATCACCACGTCGCAGCTCGCCAGCTTCTCGAGATCGTCCTCATAGTTGGCGACCTCGATGTACTGCGCGTCCGCCTTGTCGGCGAACGGCGCCGGGCTCAGCTTCTTCAGGCCGTCGATGGCACGCGTGACGATGCCGTTCTTCGGCCCTTCCTTGGCTGGCAGGTCGAACAGCACGACAGGCACTTTCGCGTTGACGAGGTGCGCGGCAATCTGCGCGCCCATCACGCCGGCGCCGAGCACGGCGACCTTGCGCACGACCAGGGGTTTGTTGGTTTGACTCACGGTGATCTCCTCCGCTCTCAGAACAGGTCGACGTCGATGTCCATCAGCGTCTTCGCGCCGGCACGGGCCATGCGGATTTGCGACGCGGTCTCGGGCAGCAGCTTGGCGAAGTAGAAACGCGCGGTGGCGAGCTTCGATGCGTAAAACTTGTCGCCGCTGCCTTGCTTGTCCAGCGCAATGCGCGCCATGCGCGCCCAGAAGTACGCGAACACGAGATGGCCGACCACGCGCTGGTACGGCACCGAAGCGGCGCCGACTTCATCCGGATTGGCCATCGCCTTCATGCCGATTTCCATCGTCAGCTTCTGCACCTTGTCGCCGATGTCCGCGAGCGGATTGACGAACTCCTGCATCTCTTCCTTCGTGCCTTCGGCTTCGACGAAATCCTGCACGAGCTTGCCGAACTTCTTGAGCTTGGCGCCCATGTCGCCGAGGACCTTGCGACCGAGCAGGTCGAGGGCCTGAATCGAATTGGTGCCCTCATAGATCATGTTGATACGCGCGTCGCGCACGTACTGCTCCATGCCCCACTCGGAAATGAAGCCGTGCCCGCCGTAGATCTGCAGAGCGTGGTTCGTGCACTCGAAGGCGTTGTCCGTGAGAAATGCCTTGATGATCGGCGTGAGCAATGCGACCAGGTCGGCAGCTTCCTTGCGCTCGGCTTCGTCGCCGTGCGAGAGTTCCTTGTCGATGTGCAGTGCCGTCCAGTACGAGAAGGCGCGACCGCCCTCGACGTAGGCCTTCTGCGTGAGCAGCATACGACGCACGTCCGGATGCACGATGATCGGGTCGGCCGGCTTGTCCGGCGCCTTCGGGCCGGTGAGCGAGCGCATCTGGATGCGCTCTTTCGCGTACACGAGCGAGTTCTGGTAGGCAACTTCGGTCAGGCCGAGGCCTTGCATGCCCACGCCCTGACGCGCGGCGTTCATCATCACGAACATGGCGTTCAGGCCCTTGTTCGGTTCGCCCACGAGCCAGCCCCTGGCGCCGTCGAGGTTCATCACGCAGGTCGCATTGCCGTGAATGCCCATCTTGTGTTCGATGGATCCGCACTTGATGCCGTTGCGCTCGCCCGGAGCGCCGTGGGCGTCAGGGATGAACTTCGGCACGACGAACAGCGAAATGCCCTTGGTGCCCGGGGGTGCATCAGGCAGGCGCGCCAGCACGAGGTGGACGATGTTGGCGGCCATGTCGTGCTCGCCCGCCGAGATGAAGATCTTGGTGCCCGAGATGGCGTACGAACCGTCGCCGTTCGGCTCGGCCTTCGTGCGCAGCATGCCGAGATCGGTGCCGCAGTGCGGCTCGGTCAGGCACATCGTGCCGGTCCACTCGCCCGACACGATCTTCGGCAGATAGGTGGCCTGTTGTTCGGGGGTGCCGTGCGCATGCAGGCATTCGTAGGCGCCATGCGACAGCCCCGGATACATCGTCCAGGCCTGGTTGGCGGAGTTGAGCATTTCGTACAGGGCGTTGTTCACGACCTGCGGCAGCCCCTGGCCGCCGAATTCGGGATCGCACGCCAGCGCGGGCCAGCCGGCCTCGACGTACTGTTGGTAGGCCTGCTTGAAGCCGGTCGGCGTGGTGACCACGCCGTCGCCTTCGTACTTGCACCCTTCGCGATCGCCCACCTGGTTCAGGGGGAAGACCACTTCGCTACAGAACTTGCCGGCTTCCTCGAGCACCTGATTGATGGTGTCGGCATCGATGTCCGCGTGCTTCGGCATTGCCTTCAATTCGTTTTCCACGCCCAGCAGTTCGTGCAGAACGAATTGCATGTCGCGCAGCGGCGCGTTGTACTGTCCCATGACCTACTCCTCCGAACAAATCGACTCGAATCGCGGACGGCTCGCGCCTCACCCGCGCTGATAAGACGAAATCAGCTTTTCCAGTGCCACCCGGGTCATCTCGACGGCGCCCGGCTCCCGAAGGAAGCGCGCGTCGTGATGCAGGCCGAGTGTCAGGCTGTACATTTCGAAGAGCATCAGTCGCGGATCGGTGTCCGCACGCAGATGTCCCTCCTCCTTCGCTTGCGTGATCGCGCGCAGCAGGGCGGCACGCCACAGTCGCACACTCTTCACCAAGGCTTCGCGCACCGGACTGGCCGCGCGGTCGTCGTACTCGACGGCGCCGCTGATGTAGATGCAGCCCGTCGTGACTTCACGAATACGCTTGTCCATCCAGCGATCCACCAGCGCTCTGAGTCGCGGCAAACCGCGCGGCGCTTCCATGCTCGGTGCGAACACCTCGGCTTCGAAGCGCCGGTGGTATTCCATCAGCACCTCGATCTGCAAGTCCTCGCGCGAACCGAAATGCGCGAAAACACCGCTCTTGCTCATGTGCATGCGATCGGCCAGCAAGCCGATCGTCAGCCCCTCGAGTCCATCCCGCCCCGCCAGTTCCAGCGCGGCATTCAGAATGGCGGCACGTGTCTGTTCACCCTTTCGCATGTGTATGGCATCGCTTTGGTTATCCGTTCTCCGATGCTAACCAAAAAATCGAACGGCCGTCCTATTATTGAGGGACGTCCATGGGCGAACAAGGAATTTATTAGATCGGAATACCTAATCGGTATCGTTGCCGAGAGGGGCATCCGGCGGCGCGGCGCAAGGCCCGACGAGTGCGGGCGACGGTGCGGGATCAGTCGTATTTGCCGCGCGTGAGCAGCTTCATCACGAGGCGATAGAGCCGATAGGCGGCCCATTGGCGCAGGCGTCGCCAGCGCGAGCGCCCACCGTAGCGATCGGGGTCGATGCGGCGGGCCTCGCCGAACGCGCGCCGGATATGATCGCGCAGCTGGATCACCAGCGGGTCGTCGAGCACGACCACATTGGCTTCGTGGTTCACGAACAGGGATAGCGCGTCGAGATTCGAGGAGCCGACTGTCGCCCAGACATCGTCGACGACCGCCACCTTGCCGTGCAACTGCCGCATGTCGTACTCGCCGATGTGCACACCGGCGTCGAGCAGCTTCGCGTAAAGCCATGGCACGGCGGCGTCGAGCAGGCGGAACTCCTTGCGCCCGATGAGCAGATGCACGGCCACGCCGCGCGCTGCCGCCTTCGAGAGCGCGCGGCGCAGCCGCCGTCCCGGCACGAAATACGGGTTCGCCAGCCAGACCTCGTGACGGGCGCGCCCCAGGGCGCGCAGATAAGCCTTCTCGACCGCGCGGCGATTATGCAGATTGTCGCGCGCGACGAAGGCCGCCTGTCCAGCGTAAGGGGCGTGGAGGCGCCCTCGCTGCCCCCGGCGCCGATGCCGGAACGGCGTGCCGAGATACCCCGGCGCAAGACGCATCCACTGGATATGGAACGCAATGCCGACCTCGGCCACGAGGGGGCCGCGGCATTGCACGGCAAAGTCCCAGCGCGGATGCTCCATGCGAAGGCCGCCGCCACCGTTGTAGTCGTCGATGACGTTGATCCCGCCCACGAACGCCACTTCGTGATCGACGACGGCGAGCTTGCGATGCGTGCGCGAAAAGCCGAACTTGCCGAACAGGCTGGGGTTGTAGATGCGGTGCTGCACGCCGGCTTCACGCCACTCGGCGAAGCAAGGCAGACGTCGGCTCGTGCCCACGCCGTCGGTAATTACGCGCACATTCACGCCACGCCGTGCCGCCCGTTGCAATGCCGCCGAAACGTTCTGCCCCGCGTCGTCGGCCTCGAAGATGTAGGTCTCGAGCGCGACATCGCGCGTGGCCTTGTCGATCGCGTCGACCAGTGCGGTGAAGTAGTTCTGACCGAGATAGAGCAGCGTCAGATCGTTATCGCGGGAGAACGGCAGATACTTGCTCATTGGCGCGACGTGGCGTGTGCGGCTACCGCACGCGCCGCGGCAATTGCCGGATGGCGTCGCCGTTCGATGGCGAAAAACACCGCGCGGCGGCCTCCTCCCACGGCAGCCACGCATACGCCACATGCTCACGCGGGGCGAGCGTCACGGGTGTGTTCTCGGGCACGCACAGGCCAAACCAGTGCTCCGTATTGCGCGTGACGCCCGGGGCGTACCGATGCGCCCATCGCGGATAGATGTTGTACTGGATTTCGTGCTGCCAATCGATCAGCGCGTCTTCCGGGACCGCTGTACCGTTTGCCACGCGAATGCCCGTCTCCTCGAAGACTTCGCGCGCGGCGGTCTCGAAAAGCGGTTCGTCGAGCCGGTCCTTGCTGCCGGTGACCGACTGCCAGAAATTCTCGGCGTCGGCGCGTTCGATGAGCAGGACGTCGAGCGCTGGCGTGTAGATCACGACGAGGACCGATTCGGGAATCTTGAAAGGCTTCATGCAGGCTGCGGTTGTCGATGGCGGCGCCGACGGCCGGCGCCGATGATGCATTGTATAGGGCACGCACGACATTGCGATACCGACAGGTCGCCCATCGGATAGCCGTGACCGTGCGACGGTCCGACTGTCAGCGCACATCCCGGTCCGTCCCGTCGCGCACGGCCAACTCCAGCGGGATCCGTGTCGATGTCCGCATCGGCACCTGAAAAAAACAAACCCCCTCGCCTTGACGGCAGAGGGGGTTCGAAACGTCGCACCGGGCCGGTGAGCGGCCCCCGGCGCAGGCGTCAGGCCTTCGGAGCTTCGGGCTGGCGCAGACGGATGTGCAGTTCGCGCAGTTGACGCTCGTCGACCGGCGACGGTGCTTGCGTGAGCAGATCCTGCGCGCGTTGCGTCTTCGGGAAGGCGATCACGTCGCGGATCGAATCGGCGCCGGCCATCATCGTGATGATGCGGTCCAGGCCGAACGCGATACCACCGTGCGGCGGCGCGCCGTACTGGAGCGCGTCGAGCAGGAAGCCGAACTTCGCGCGGGCTTCTTCCTCACCGAGCTTGAGCGCACGGAACACCTTGCTCTGCACGTCTTCCTGGAAGATACGAACCGAACCGCCGCCGATTTCCCAGCCGTTGAGCACCATGTCGTAGGCCTTCGCCAGGCACTTGCCCGGGTCGGTCTCGAGGTAGTCGATGTGCTCGTCCTTCGGGCTCGTGAACGGGTGGTGGCAGGCGACCCAGCGGGCGTCGTCCTCGTCGTACTCGAACATCGGGAAGTCGACGACCCACAGCGGGCGCCAGCCGGCTTCGAACAGACCGTGGCTCTTGCCGAACTCCGAGTGGCCGATCTTCAGGCGCAGTGCGCCGATGCCGTCGTTGACGACCTTGGCCTTGTCCGCGCCGAAGAAGATGATGTCGCCGTCCTGTGCACCGGTGCGCTCGAGAATCGAGGCAATGGCGGCGTCGTGCAGGTTCTTCACGATCGGGCTTTGCAGACCGTCGCGGCCCTTGGCCACCTCGTTGACCTTGATCCAGGCCAGGCCCTTCGCGCCATAGATCTTCACGAATTCCGTATACGCGTCGATTTCGCTACGCGAGATCTCGGCACCGCCCGGCACGCGCAACGCCACCACGCGGCCGCCTTCGGTCGTGGCAGGCACCGAGAACACCTTGAAGTCGACGTCGCCCATCACGTCGGTCAGCTCGGTGAATTCAAGCTTCACGCGCAGGTCCGGCTTGTCCGAACCGAAGCGGCGCATCGCTTCCGAGTACTCCATGACGGGAACCTTGGCGTCGAGCTCGACGCCGATGGCTTCCTTGAACACGTGACGGATCATGTTCTCGAACAGATCGCGGATTTCCTGCTCCGAGAGGAACGAGGTCTCGCAGTCGATCTGGGTGAACTCCGGCTGGCGGTCGGCGCGCAGGTCCTCGTCGCGGAAGCACTTGGTGATCTGGTAGTAGCGGTCGAAGCCGGCCACCATCAGCAGCTGCTTGAAGAGCTGCGGCGATTGCGGCAGTGCAAAGAACTGGCCGGCGTTCACGCGGGAGGGCACCAGATAGTCGCGGGCGCCTTCCGGGGTGCTCTTGGTGAGCATCGGCGTTTCGATATCGATGAAACCTTGTGCGTCGAGATACTTGCGCACTTCCATCGCCACCTTGTAGCGCAGGCGCAGGTTGTACTGCATTTGCGGACGGCGCAGGTCCAGCACGCGATGCGTGAGGCGCGTGGTTTCCGAGAGGTTTTCGTCGTCGAGCTGGAACGGGGGCGTGACCGAGGCGTTGAGCACCTGCAGTTCGTGGCACAGCACTTCGATCTTGCCGCTCGTGAGGTTGGCGTTCTCGGTGCCGGCCGGACGGCTGCGCACCAGGCCCGTGATCTGCACGCAGAACTCGTTGCGCAGGCCTTCGGCGACCTTGAACATCTCCGCGCGGTCCGGATCGCACACGACCTGCACCAGACCTTCGCGATCGCGCAGGTCGATGAAGATGACCCCGCCGTGATCACGGCGGCGATTGACCCAGCCACAAAGCTTGACCGTTTGGCCCAGTTGTTGCTCGGTCACCAGACCGCAGTAGGAGGTACGCATGGACATTTTGCTGTTCCGATTTTCAAAAATATGACGCCGACGGATCCCGGTGGCTCACAGGAGCGGACCGGGACGTTGCTGGCGCGGGTTGTGGGCGGGCGCCACCACGCCCATCGATACGATGTACTTGAGGGCGGCGTCGACCGTCATGTCGAGCTCGATCACGTCGCTCGCCCGCATCATCAGGAAGAAGCCCGAGGTCGGGTTCGGCGTCGTCGGGACATAGACGCTCACGTACTCGCCCTGCAAGTGATTGACGACATCGCCGCCCGGCGCGCCGGTCAGGAAGGCGATGGTCCAGGAGTCCGCGTGCGGATACCGCACGAGCAATGCCTTGCGAAACGCGTTACCGTTGCTCGAGAGCAATGTATCGGACACCTGCTTGACGCTGCCGTACAGCGGTCCGACCACGGGAATGCGCGTCAGAATGGCTTCCCACCAGCCGACCAGCTTCTGGCCAATGAAATTATGCGCCAGAAGGCCGACGACGAACACGAATGCCAGCGTGACCACCACCCCGAAGCCGGGCACCCGCATGCCGATGAGGCGCGAGGGCTGCCACTCGTCCGGCAGCAGCAGCAGGGTCTGGTCCATCGTGCCGATGATCAGCCCGAGCACCCACAGGGTGATGGCCAGCGGCACGAGCACGAGCAGGCCGGTCAGGAAAATCGTCTTCAACGCGGGTTTTTTGACGCTCATGGCAGGACTCGTGAATGTGGGCCGGGGGTGTCAGCGGCGGATTCGGATCAGTGGCAGGCGCAGCCGCCACCGCAGGCAGCCGGTGCGCTCGACGATTCGCCGCCCGAAGACGACGACGCGCCGCTCTCGCCCGACGCGGCCGCCGGGGACGACGAAGCGGACGAAGCGGCCGAAGCCGACGACGGCGCGCCCGAAGCCGGGGCACTGGCGCCGCCCGATCCGCCACGGAAATCGGTCACATACCATCCCGAGCCCTTGAGCTGGAACCCGGCCGCCGTTACCTGCTTGCGAAACGAGTCCTTGCCGCATTCCGGGCACTGGGTGAGCGGTGCATCGCTCATTTTTTGCAGCACATCCTTGGCGAAACCGCATGTTTCGCAACGATAGGCATAGATTGGCATGATTCTTTCTGACGGAAAAAGGCGCGCAAAGCCTTGAATTATAACCGCTTCACAAGGCTTTCGGGATGAGTCCGCAGATATATGGGGCCGCACCGGGCCAAGATCAAGAGGCGGCGCGCCTCGCCTCGAGTACGGCCGTCCCGCCCGGTGGCACAAGCCCTGCCATCGCGGGAAGTCCGCGGGCCTGCGGACGATGCCGCGGCCCTGCCGACGCCAGATCGGTCAGATCGTCGAGATCTGCTGTTCCGGCGGCTGCCGACGCGCCGAGGCCGGCTGCAGCAACGAACCGACGACCATGCCCGCGATCGAGGCGATCAGGCCGGCCAGTTGCGGCGGCACCATCGCATCCGGGGCAAACGCTTCGCAGGCGAGCCACACGATCAGGCCGCCGAACACGGACAGCGTGCCGCCCAGCGAGCTCGAACGCTTCCAGTAGACACCGAAGGCCAGCGGCACAAAGCAGCACACGAGCGTGACCTTGTAGGCGCTTTCCACCATCTGGAAGATCGACGCGGTCGAATTGAGCGCGTACACCAGCACGAGCGCCGTGAAGCAAAGCACGACGATACGCATCAGGCGCAGCAGGTGCTTGTCGTCGATCCGGCCCTTGAGCATCGGGCGCACGATGTTCTCCGCGAACGTCACCGACGGGGCGAGCAGCGTGGCGGACGCGCAACTCTTGATGGCCGACAGCAGCGCACCGAAGAACATCACCTGCGCCACGATCGGCACGCTGGTGAGCACCAGCTGCGGCAGGATCTGCTGTGGATCGGTGCCGATGTACTTCTGCACCATCGACGGCGCGATCAGCAGCGCGGAGTAGGCCAGGAAAATCGGGATGAACGTGAAGAAGAAGTACAGCACGCCGCCGGTCACCGAACCGGCCACCGCCACGTTTTCGGACTTCGACGACATCACGCGCTGGAACACGTCCTGCTGCGGTATCGAGCCGAACATCATGGTGATGCCCGCCGCGATGAACGCGAGCACGTCGGCGGGGTTCATCTCCGGCAGGAACACGAACTTGCCGGCTTCCGAGGCGTGGGCGATCACGGCGCTCGCGCCGCCCGGCACCATGCCCGAGACGACGACCGCGATGTAGATCAGCCCAACGACGATGATGATCATCTGGATGAAGTCGGTCACGGCCACCGAGATCATGCCGCCCAGCAGCGTGTAGGCCAGCACGGAGATGGCACCGATGATCATGCCGGTGGGTTCCGACATGGCACCGCCCGATACCGTATGGAACACGAGGCCGAGCGCCTTGATCTGCGCGCCCACCCAGCCGAGGTACGAGATCACGATGGCGATGCTCGTCACCACCTCGACCGTGCGGTTGTATTTGAGCTTGTAGAAGTCGCCGATCGTCATGAGGTTCATGCGATACAGCTTGCGGGCGAAGAACATGCCGACGAGCACCAGGCACATCGACGAGCCGAACGGGTCCGAGACCACGCCGCGCAATCCCTCGCCGAGGAACGTGGCCGGAATGCCGAGCACCGCTTCCGAGCCGAACCAGGTGGCGAACACCACGGCGATGACCATGCCATACGGCAGGCGACGGCCGGCGACGGTGAAATCCTTGGTATTGCGGACCTTGAGGGCGGCCAGCAGCCCGATGGCCACCGAGATGACCCAGTACAGAATGACAAACCAAATCAGCATAACGCGGCCCCAGCCAAGCCCCAGGGCGACAGCTCCCGGCAGGCAGCGCCGCGCCGGGGCATGATCCGGCCGCATGTGGCCGCCCGCGCGCTAACGATACCTTGCCATGGGCCGCAGCCTTCCGGGCAACAGAAAATCAGGTCGGTGCATGACGGGGCTGATGCGATTCAGCACTCGGGGGCGCCCGTTTTGCCACCTGGCGAAAAAATTTTCGGCCGATTATAGCGGCGGTGAAGACGCGCGGGGAAAAAATCACAATTCCCGCGGGCAATCGTGGCAAATATCGGGAAATACCTAGTGTCTGGGATGGCGTTGGCCACAGATGACGCTTAACAGAGGGCTTCCGCGTCCCTGCGCTCGCGCGGCCGCTTCAGCGCCGGCGCCAGACCATCCAGTATTCGGCGCCGGCGAAGACCGGTACGGAGTCCTCCACGAGCTGCTTCGTCTCACAGACGAAATCCCGACCCAGCAGTGCATCGAGGGCTTCGGGCGCGATGCCGAACGGCGGGCCTTTCGGCGTCTCGCGCAAAAAGAAATAGCCGGCCAGACGCGCCCCCGGCGCCAGCAACTGCGCCATCCGGTGGGCATAGTCCGGCCAGAGGTGGCGCGGCAATGCGCAGAGAAACGCCCGTTCGTAGATCAAGTCGGGCGCGAACGGGGGCATATAGGTGAAGAAGTCGGCTTGCTCGACGAGCGCGGCGCGCGGGCCGAGTTGCGCCCGGGCCGACTCGACGGCAACCGGTGAGAAGTCGATGGCTCGCACCGGCCAGCCCTGCGCGTCGAGCCACGCGGCTTCGTACGCCGAGCCGCACCCCGGAATCAGCGTGGCGCACGGCGCCGCTTCCTGTGCCACGAACTCCCGAAGCGCACGAGGCGCGCCGGCGGCGTCCCACGGCATGAACGCGTTGGCGAACCGCTCGTCCCAGAACGCGGCACTCGACGGATCGCGATGGGCGAAGGCGGGTACCGCCGGCGCGCCACTGTCCCGCGCACGCGTTCCGCCCGTGCCAGTCGCGGCCTCGGTGTGATCCGCCCCGCCCATGCCGGCCATCTCCGGGCCGTCGCCATCGCGCGGTGCGTGCAGCGGCCAGACCTTGGGGGACCACGACGGGAAGACGGACATGTTCGATTCCTTGGCAGGCGGCTCAGCTGTAGAGCCAGATGAATGCCGCCAGTATTCCGATGGAGATGCCGCCGACCAGGCAGAAGGCGCCGGTCAGCAAGCGATTCGTGCGACGTTGCTCCTGCAACAGCGCGAGCAGCAGCGTATCGTCCTGCGGTCGCGCATGCGCCGCAAGCGCCTGATGGATCAGGCGCGGCAACTGCGGCATCGTCTTGCTCCACTGGGGCGCTTCCGCCTTCAGGCGCTCGAGCCAGCCGCGCGGGCCGATCTGTTCGGCCATCCAGCGCTCGAGGAACGGTTTGGCTGTCTTCCAGAGGTCCAGATCCGGGTCGAGCTGGCGCCCGAGCCCCTCGATATTGAGCAGTGTCTTCTGGAGCAGCACGAGTTGCGGCTGAATCTCGACATTGAAGCGGCGCGACGTCTGGAACAGGCGCATGAGCACCAGGCCGAGCGAGATTTCCTTGAGGGGACGGTCGAAATACGGTTCGCAAACGGCACGGATCGCGCCCTCGAGTTCCTCCACACGGGTATCCGGCGGCACCCAGCCGGACTCCAGGTGCAGCGACGCCACCCGGTGGTAGTCGCGCCGGAAGAACGCCAGAAAGTTCTGCGCGAGATAATTCTTGTCGAATTCGGACAAGGCGCCCACGATGCCGCAATCGAGCGCGATGTAGCGCCCCAGCGTCGATGGCTCGAGGCTCACGAGAATATTGCCCGGGTGCATGTCGGCGTGGAAGAAGCCGTCGCGCAGGAACTGCGTGAAGAAGATCTCCACGCCCTCGCGCGCGAGCTTCTTCAGATCGACGCCGGCATCGCGCAGCACCTCGATCTGGCTGATGGGCACGCCGCGCATGCGCTCCATCACGAGTACCGAGCTCGAGCTGAATTCCCAGTAGATCTCGGGCACCATCAGCATGCCTGAGTCGATGAAGTTGCGGCGCAGTTGCGCGGCGTTGGCGGCTTCACGCATCAGGTCGAGTTCGTCGTGCAGGTACTTGTCGAACTCCGCGACCACCTCGCGCGGCTTGAGTCGCTTGCCGTCTGGCCACAGTCGCTCCACCCAGCCGGCGAGATCGCGCATGAGCGCCAGATCGCTGTCGATCACGACGAGCATGTTCGGTCGCAGCACCTTGACCGCGACCTCCTTGCCGGCGTGCTCGCCCTCGCGAACGCGTGCGAAGTGCACCTGGGCGATCGACGCACTGGCCACTGGCGTGCGCTCGAACTCCACGAACACTTCCTCGAGCGGACGGCCCAGAGACTTCTCGATGCTTGCACGCGCCACGTCCGGATCGAAAGGCGGTACCTGGTCCTGCAGGCGCGCCAGTTCCTGGGCGATGTCGGGCGGCATCAGGTCACGTCGCGTCGACAACACCTGGCCGAACTTCACGAAGATCGGGCCGAGCGATTCGAGGGCAAGTCGCAAACGCTCGCCGCGCGGCGCCTTGAGCCCCGAGCGGCCCAACGTCGCCACGCGCAGCAGCGCGCGCGTGACCGGATGCGGAATACTCGAGAGCACGAGCTCGTCGAGCCCATACCGATAGCAGACGATGAAAATCTTGATCAGACGCAGAAGACGCATTGGTCAGCGGCCTCCGTTGGTGCGCGGGACCGACGGCGCTGCGGCCCCGGGCGCGCCCTTGCGGCGCTCGATCTTCTCGATGCGCTTCTCGAGCCGGGCGAGATCGTCGCGCAGCGTGCCGATCTCGGTGCGCATGGCATCCAGGCGCGGTCGCGCCACCAGCATCGGATGCTCTTCCACGAGAAAGTCGGCGAGCGAGCGTGCGAGCGTGCCTCCGGTGCGCCGTGCACCGGCCACGGCCGCCTTGCCCGTCTCGGTCACGCGGTGCGCGGCGGCGTCGCCAATCACCTTGCTCAGGTCTTCGGCGACTTCCCAGCGCAGATGTTGAGCGAGATAGGACACGGTGTTGGCGAACTCGGCGTCGCCCTCGATCTTGACGTGACGCATGACGGCGGCCTGTCCACCGCCCGCGAAATCGGCCAGCGCCGCAGGCGGCACCGAGATGCCGACGTCGCAGGCGTGATCCGGTTCGGCGGCGGCGAGATAGCCGTCCTCGCCCACGCGCAGGCGCAGGTCGATCGCGGACATCGCCAGCCGGGCAGACGCGCCGACGTGATGACGCAAACGCTCGCGAGCCCAGGGTTCGCGGGCAAGCAGATGGTTCACGGTGGCGGCAAAGGCTTTGGCGGCTACGGTCATGAGCTTGGCGGCCGGCCGGCGCTGAACACCGGCCGTACCGAAAGACGCCGCCCGGCATGAAACGTTCGGACGGCAAAAACAAAAGAGCCCGCGTGCTGCGCGGGCTCTCATTGTAAGGCAGGTTACGCCAAAATCGTCGCGAGCTTAGCTGAGCTGCTGAATCCCGGCGAGCACCCAGCCACCGCTGCCGGTCACCGGCTTGGTCAGGTTCCACACCTCGTTGAACGGCTCGGCCGGGGCGCCTTCGGCTTCACGGATCAGACCGGAGAAGCGAACGCTCGCCATGTACTCGGTGGCCGTCTGCTCGATGCCGAGGAGCTCGGCGTCCAGTTGGACCACATCCGTACGGTTGTTCGCCTTGCCGCGCTCTTCGAGATCCATCTTGATTTCCGCGAACATCTGCGGCGTGGTGAACTCGTTGATGTCGGCCTGATCGCCCTTGTCCCAGGCGGCTTGCAGACGGTTGAAGTACACCTTCGCGCTGCGCAGGAAGCCCTCGGTATCGAAACCGGCGGGCACGCCAAACGGCTCGGCGGCGGCAGCGGCGCCAACGGACCCGGCGGCCCCGGCGGCGGCCGGCACGGCCGACAGCGACGGTTGGGTCGAGGACGAACCCGCCTGCGGCGCTTGCTGGCTGTCCCACGACTGGCGCAGCGAAGTGTTCGAGGCGTTCGACGCATCGGCGCCCGCGCCGGCGTAGGCCGGCGTCTGCTGCTGCGACTTGTTGCCGCGCAGACGGCGGATCAGCCAGATCACGGCAAACGCGATCAGCGCGATCACGATGGCATTGGCCATCATGCTGGCGAACGCACCGCCCAGGCCAAAGTGCGAGAGCAGCGCGGCAATGCCGAGGCCAGCGGCCAGACCGGCGATCGGGCCCAGCCAGCGGTTGGCCGGCTTGGCGGCTGCGGCGGCGCCCGCGGCACCTGCACCGGCGGCGGCCGGCGCGGCCTGGTTCGGCGCGGCGCCCGGGGTCGTCTGTGCCGGTTGCTGCGGGGTCGCCTGGCGTTGCGTGACGGTGTTGGACTGCTTGCCGATGCTCCGGCCGCCGCCAACGCGCTTGGCGTCAGCATCGGCGATCGTCATGCCGACCGCGATGACGCCGGCCACTACGCCCAACAACAGCTTGTTTTTCAGGAACTGGAACATCGTTCTGGTCTCTCCGTGGAGTTATCGGTTGCTGTCTACTGACAGGCGTCGACCCGAATGGTTCAGGGCAATTTCATGCACCGAAACCAGGGGACGCGTGAGGGGATCCTGACACAGCAAAATTAGTCAGAAATTAGCGAAGCGCCCCGGTGCGGGAATTTTCCGCGGACCGGGGCGCTTCGGCAACTTCATCGACTTCAGCGCAGCTCAGCGTAAGTGAGCGCTTATCCTCGAGGTATCAGAACTTGCGTCCGATGTGCAGTGCGACCACGCCGGCGGTCATGTTGTGGTATTCCACGCGCTCCAGTCCGGCGTCTTCCATGAGCGTCTTGAGCGTTTCCTGGTCCGGGTGCATGCGGATCGATTCGGCCAGATAGCGATAGCTGTCGGCGTCGCCCGCGATGCGCGAACCTTCCTGCTCGTTCTCGTCGATGCCCTTGACCGGCGGACGATCCGACGGCGACGGCAGGTAGCGCACGACGCCGTCGAGCATCGCCTGCACGCCCTTGTTCTTGAACGCGGTACCGCAGAACACGGGGATCAGCGTCGTGGCGAGCGTACCCGCGCGGATGCCGGCGTAGATCTCGGCTGCCGCCGGCGCGCCAACCACGAGGTACTTGTTCATCAACTCTTCGGACGTTTCGGCCGCCGACTCGACCATGAAGTCGTGCATCTCCTTGGCCTTGTCGGCCAGGTTCGCCGGGATGTCGCGGTACTCGAACTTCATGCCCTGGGACTCGGTGTCCCAGTAGATCGCCTTCATCTTGACGAGGTCGATCACGCCTTCGAAGTTGTCCTCGGCGCCGATCGGCACCTGCATCGGCACCGGGTTCGCGCCGAGGCGGCTCTTCAGCTGCCCGACAACCTTGAAGAAGTCGGCGCCCGTGCGGTCCATCTTGTTGACGAACGCAAGGCGCGGAACGCCGTACTTGTTGGCCTGGCGCCAGACGGTCTCGGACTGCGGCTGCACGCCACCGACCGAGCAGAGCACGAACACCGCACCGTCGAGCACGCGCAGCGAGCGCTCGACCTCGATGGTGAAGTCGACGTGCCCGGGGGTATCGATGATGTTGAAGCGATGCTGCGGGAACGACCGGTCCATGCCGGTCCAGAACGCGGTCGTCGCGGCGGACGTGATCGTGATGCCGCGCTCCTGCTCCTGCTCCATCCAGTCCATCGTGGCGGCACCCTCGTGCACCTCGCCAATCTTGTGACTGACGCCGGTGTAGAAGAGGATGCGCTCGGACGTGGTGGTCTTGCCGGCATCGATGTGGGCCATGATGCCGAAGTTGCGATAGCGCTCGATGGGAGTGGTGCGAGCCATTGACTGGATACCTTTTGCGGGCGTCCCTTCCCCGCGGCGAAAGCGGCCATCCTGGCCGAGGATTCATTGGACGGGCATCCTGCCCCGGGGAAGGCGGCCGTCCTGGCCGCGCTTCTCAGCCGGAGAGGCTTACCAGCGGTAGTGCGAGAAGGCCTTGTTGGCTTCCGCCATGCGGTGCGTCTCTTCACGCTTCTTGACCGCACCGCCACGGTTCTCGGACGCTTCCAGCAGCTCGGCTGCGAGTTTGCGCGGCATCGAGTTCTCGCCGCGCTTGCGCGCCGCATCGATCAGCCAGCGCATC
>OFTX01000315.1_pt1 | contig 27864 bp, 25 predicted proteins | sample 1775051 | NCBI WGS metagenome assembly OFTX01 (sample SAMN08195772, study PRJEB24354) | sludge metagenome | isolation source: sludge from phenol fed wastewater aerobic bioreactor A | place: India: Nagpur | collected 2016-09-15
CGCGGCGTTGATGACGTAGTCGGGCCGCGCGCCGGGCTTGTCGACCTTGTTGACCACCACGATCGGCTTCAGGCCCAGCGCCAGCGCCTTCTTGGTGACGAAGCGCGTCTGCGGCATGGGGCCTTCCTGGGCGTCGATCAGCAGCAGCACGCCGTCGACCATGGACAGCGCCCGCTCCACCTCGCCGCCGAAGTCGGCGTGACCGGGCGTGTCGACGATGTTGATGTGCGTGCCCTGCCAGCTCACGGCGCAGTTCTTGGCCAGGATGGTGATGCCGCGCTCGCGCTCGATGGCGTTGTTGTCCATCACCGTGTCGACGACCTTCTCGTGCGCGGCAAAGGTGCCGCTCTGGCGCAGCAATTGGTCGACCATGGTGGTCTTGCCGTGGTCGACGTGGGCGATGATGGCGATGTTGCGAATGGCTTTGGTCATGATGGCTTGGTTTTCAAGGGGTGGCCGCCGCAGGACTGGCCTGGGCGTGCAGGATTTGCTGAATCTCGATGGGGCTGAGCAGCCGCGTGGGGATGAGCTCGCCGGCCTTGACGTGGGCCGCGCCCAGCAGCGCGCGCGGAGCGGCGCCGAACACCGCCACGCGCTCGGCATCGGCCCAAGGCCCGCGCCGGCGCAGGCCGCTTAAAAAGCGCCCGGCATCGGCCTCGTCCAGCGTGATCGGCTGGTGGTCGGTCAGCAGCGCTTCGGGCGGCAGCAATCGGGCCAGGCGCTGCACTTCATCCAGGGCCTCGAACTCGGGCAGCCCGATGCAGTCTGCCTCCCGGAACGGCCCGGTCGCCAGGCGCCGCAGCGCGCTCAGGTGCGCACCGCAGCCCAGGGCGTGGCCGATGTCCTCGCCCAGGGTGCGAATGTAGGTGCCCTTGCTGCACGTAACTATGATATTTATAGCTGACTGCGCTTGATCGGCGGGCGCCATGGCCATATCCAGCTTGGAAATCTGCACTGTGCGCGGCGCGCGCTCGACCTCGATGCCGGCGCGGGCATAGTCGTACAGGGGCTTGCCGTCCTTCTTGAGCGCGCTGTGCATGGGCGGCACCTGGGTGATCGTGCCCAGGAACTGCTGGCGCACGCGCTCCAGCTCGGCCGCGGTGATGGCCGGCACGGCGCGCCGCTCGACGACCTCGCCTTCGGCGTCGCCCGTGCTCGTGCGCACGCCGAGTTGCAGGGTGGCGGCGTAGGTCTTGTCGGCATCCAGGTGCAGGCCGCTGAACTTGGTGGCGGCGCCAAAGCACAGCGGCAGCACGCCGCTGGCCAGCGGGTCGAGCGTGCCGGTGTGGCCGGCCTTTTCGGCGCGCAGCAGCCACTTGGCCTTCTGCAGGGCCTGGTTGCTGGACAGGCCCAGCGGTTTGTCGAGCAGCAACACCCCATGCACCGGGCGCCGCTGCACCCGAGTACGAGAGGTGGCGGTCATGGTGCTTCGTCGTCCTTCGAGCGAGAAGCCACCGCCTTGGCGATCAGCGCGTTCATGTCGGCCGCACGCTCGGTGGTGCGGTCGAACACGAAGTGCAGCGTCGGCACGGTGTGGATGTGCAGGCGCTTGAACAGCCCGTTGCGCAGGTGGCCAGCGGCGTGGTTGAGCGCCTCGGCCGTGGCCTGCGGGTCGCCCGTCAGCACGCTGAAGAACACCTTGGCGTGCGCGTAGTCGGGCGTGACCTCGACCGCGTTGAGGGTGACCATGCCCACGCGCGGGTCCTTCAGCTCGCGCGCGATCAGCTCCGACAGATCGCGCTGGATCTGGTCGGCGACGCGAAAGCCGCGGTTGGGAACGGTGCTGCGCTTGGGCATAAAAATTCAGGACGCAGAGGAGGCAAAAGCTTCGCAAAAAACGCAAAAGAGACAGAACACCATTGGATGGATTCTTTTGCGTCCTCTGCGTATGTTTCGCGTCCTTCGCGTCCGGTATTGCGGCTTACAGCGTGCGCGCGATCTCCTTGATCTCGAAGAACTCCAGCTGATCGCCTTCCTTGATGTCGTTGTAGTTCTTGAGCTTGATGCCGCACTCGAAGCCTTCCTTGACCTCGCGCACGTCGTCCTTGACGCGCTTGAGCGATTCGAGCTCGCCGGTGTAGATGACCACGTTGTCGCGCAGCAGGCGGAAGTGCGCGTCGCGGCGCACCAGCCCATGCGTGACCATGCAGCCGGCCACGGTGCCGATCTTGGAGGCCACGAACACGGTGCGGATCTCGGCCGTGCCGATGATTTCTTCCTTCTGCTCGGGCGCCAGCATGCCGGACATGGCGGCCTTCAGCTCGTCCACCGCGTCGTAGATCACGTTGTAGTAGCGAATCTCGACGTCGTTGCCCTCGGCCAGCTTGCGCGCGCCGGCGTCGGCGCGCACGTTGAAGCCGATCACGATGGCCTTGGAGGCGATCGCCAGGTTGATGTCGCTCTCGCTGATGCCGCCCACGCCGGTGTAGACCATCTGCACCTTGACCTCGTCGGTCGACAGCTTGAGCAAGGTGGCGGCCAGCGCTTCCTGCGAGCCCTGCACGTCGGCCTTGACGATGATGGGCAAGTGCTTGACCTCGCCGGCCGACAGGTCGGAGAACATGTTCTCCAGCTTGGCGGCCTGCTGCCTGGCCAGCTTGGTGTTGCGGAACTTGCCGGCGCGGTAGGTGGCGATCTCGCGCGCGCGGCGCTCGTCGGTCAGCACCATGAAGTCGTCGCCGGCCTGCGGCACCTCGGCCAGGCCTTGGATCTCGACCGGAATCGACGGGCCGGCCGACTTGGTGGCCTTGCCGTCCTCGTCCAGCATGGCGCGCACGCGGCCGAAGGTCTGGCCGGCCAGCACCACGTCGCCCACGTTCAGCGTGCCGGACTGCACCAGCACCGTGGCCACCGGGCCGCGGCCCTTGTCCAGGCTGGCTTCGATGACGATGCCCTTGGCGGCGGCATCGACCGGCGCCTTCAGCTCCAGCACCTCGGCCTGCAGCAGCACCTGCTCCAGCAGCTCGTCGATGCCCTGGCCGGTCTTGCTGGACACGGCGATGAAGGGCGAGTCGCCGCCGAATTCCTCGGGCACCACCTCTTCGGCCACCAACTCGGCCTTGACCTTCTCGGGGTTGGCGTCGGGTTTGTCGGACTTGGTGATGGCCACCACGATGGGCACCTGCGCCGCCTTGGCGTGCTTGATGGCCTCGCGCGTCTGCGGCATCACGCCGTCGTCGGCGGCCACCACCAGGATCACGATGTCGGTGGCCTGCGCGCCGCGCGCGCGCATGGCGGTGAAGGCCTCGTGGCCGGGCGTGTCGAGGAAGGAGATCACGCCGCGCGGCGTCTGCACGTGGTAGGCGCCGATGTGCTGCGTGATGCCGCCGGCCTCGCCCGCCGCCACCTTGGCGCGGCGGATGTAGTCCAGCAGCGAGGTCTTTCCGTGGTCGACGTGGCCCATGACGGTGACCACCGGCGGGCGCGGCAGCGCCTCGGCGTCCTGCGCCTGCACTTCCTGGTCGGTGAAGGCCTCGGGGTCGTCCAGCGCCGCCACCACCGCGGTGTGGCCCATTTCCTCGACCACGATCATGGCCGTGTCCTGGTCCAGCGGCTGGTTGATGGTGACCATCTGGCCCATCTTCATCAGCGTCTTGATGACCTCGGAGGCCTTGATGGCCATCTTGTGCGCCAGCTCGGCCACGGTGATGGTCTCGGGCACGTGCACCTCGAGCACGCGATGCTCGGCCGGCGCCTCCACCACGGCCTGCTCGTCGCGTCCGCGCTCGCCGCGGCGGCCACGCGGGCCGCCACGCCAGTTGTTGCGCCCCACCCCGCCGCTGCTGTCGCCGCGCGTGGGAATGCCCTTCTTCTTGGCCGGATCGCCGGCCCAGCTGGACGACAGCTTGGCCGACTTGAGCTCCTTGTTGGCGCCCGGCGTCGCCGTCTTGGCCGCGGCGCCGGCGGCGCCCGCCTTGGCCTTGGCGGCGGTCGTGCCAGCGGCGGCCTTGCCCTCGTCGGGCTTCTTGGCCACCAGCACCTTGCGCGGCGCGTTCATCATGGCGCGGATGGCCTCGGCCTCGGCCAGGGCCTTGCGGCGCTTGGCCTCGTGCTCGCGCGCCAAGGCGGCTTCGTCCTCGGCGCTGGGCGCAACGGCCGCGGCCGGCGCTGCAGCCGGCTCAGCTTGGGCGGGCTCGGCCTTGACCGGCTCGGCAGCGGGTGCCTCGGGCTCGCCGGCCGGGGCGACCGCGGGCGCCGGCGCAGCCTGGGCGGCGGCCTGCTCGGCGGCTTGGGCGGCCAGGCGGGCCTGCTCGGCCGCGGCCTGGCGCTCCTGCTCTTCGCGCAGGCGGCGCTTTTCGGCCTGTTCCTCGGCCTGGCGGCGCAGCAGCTCGGCGTGGCGGCGCGCTTCTTCGTCGCGCCGCGCCTGCTCGGCGGCGTCGATGATGGGCGCGGGCGCGGCGGGCGCGGCCGCTTCGGCGGCGGGAGCGGGTGCCGGTGCGGGCGGCGCCAACTCGTCCTCGCGCTTGATGAAGGTGCGCTTCTTGCGCACCTCGACCTGGATGGTGCGCGCCTTGCCCGAGGCGTCGGCCTGCTTGATCTCGCTGGTGGTCTTCTTGGTCAGCGTGATCTTCTTGCGCGCGGCGCCGGTGCCGTGGCTGGCCTCCAGATAAGTCAGCAGTCGCTGCTTGTCGGAGTCGGTCAGCACGTCGGTGGTCGAGTGCTTGCCCACCCCGGCGGCGTGCAGTTGCTCCAGCAGCGCGTCAGCGGGGCGCTTGAGTTCGTTCGCGAAATCGGCAACGGTGGTGTTCGTCATATACGGTGCGTGTCTCCATGTCCTTACTCTTGGCCGGCGAACCAGTGCTCGCGTGCCTTCAGGATCAGGGCTCGGGCTTCGTCCTCGGACTGCCCAGTGATGGCGGTGAGTTCGTCGACGGCCAGGTCGGCCAAGTCGTCGCGCGTCTGCACGCCGGCCTCGGCCAGCTGGCCGATCAGCGCGGGGGTCAGGCCCTCCAGGTCGCGCAGGTCCTGCGACACCGCGTCCATGCTTTCCTCGCGCGCGATGGCCTGCGTCAACAGGGCATCCTTGGCGCGGGCGCGCAGCTCCTCGACGGTTTCCTCGTCGAAGCCCTCGATGTCCAGCATTTCCTGGATCGGCACGTAGGCCACTTCCTCGAGGTTGGTGAAGCCTTCGGCGATCAGCATGTCGGCGATTTCCTCGTCGACGTCGAGCTTTTCCATGAACAGCTTGCGCAGCGAGGTGGTTTCCTCTTCCTGCTTCTGGGCCGATTCGGCCGCGTCCATGATGTTGATCTTCCAGCCCGTCAAGTCGGACGCCAGGCGCACGTTCTGGCCGCCGCGGCCGATGGCGATGGCCAGGTTTTCCTCGTCCACCACCACGTCCATGGCGTGCTTTTCCTCGTCGACCACGATCGACGACACGTTGGCCGGCGCCAGCGCGCCGATCACGAACTGCGCCGGGTCATCCGACCACAGCACGATGTCCACGCGCTCGCCGGCCAGCTCGTTGGTGACGGCGTTGACGCGCGTGCCGCGCACGCCCACGCAGGTGCCGATCGGATCGACCCGCTTGTCGTGCGAAAGCACGGCGATCTTGGCGCGGCTGCCCGGATCGCGCGCGCAGTTCTTGATCTCCAGCAGGCCCTGCTCGATCTCGGGCACCTCGTTGCGGAACAGCTCGATCATGAATTCGGGCGCCGAGCGCGACAACAGGATCGGCGCGCCGCGCAGCGTCAGGTCGACTTCCATGATCATGGCGCGCACGCGGTCGCCGTTGCGCAGGTTTTCCTTCGGGATCATCTCGCTGCGGCGCAGGCGCCCTTCGACGCGACCGCTCTCGACGATGATGTCGCCCTTGTCCATGCGCTTGACGGTGCCGGTGAAGATTTTTTCGCCACGGCTCATGAAGTCGTTCAGCAGCATCTCGCGCTCGGCGTCGCGGATCTTCTGCAGGATGACCTGCTTGGCCGCCATGGCGCCGATGCGCCCGATCGGCACCGAGTCGACCGGTTCCTCGATGTATTCGTCGACCTCGATGTCGGCAATGCGGTCCCTGGCGTCCATCAGCAGTTCCTCGGCATCGGGGTTCTGCAGGCCCGCGTCGTCGGGCACCACGTGCCAGCGGCGGAAGGTCTCGTAGTCGCCGGTCTCGCGGTCGATCGCCACGCGCAGATCGACGTCGCCTTCGTACAGCTTCTTGGCAGCCTGGGCCAGCGCGGCCTCGACCGCGCCGAACACGACGTCGTGCTCGACGTTCTTCTCGCGCGAAATCGCCTCGACCAGCATCAACAGTTCGCGGTTCATGGTGTCACCTGTTTCAATACTCTCAAAGGAACGGCGCGTGGCGCCTATTCCTGCTTTGCCTCGACCGAATCGCCCCTGGGCTTCCGGCCCTTGAAATCAACCACCGACGCCAGGCGCGCCGAGGCCAGTTCATCCAGCGCGAAGTCCAGCGCCTGCTCGGGCGCCGCCTCGCGCTTCTTGCTCACGCGCACGCCCGGCTTGATCGCCGGCTCGTCGCGCCACACGATGCGCCAGCCCTCGCCTTCGCCGCGCTGCAGCGTGCCGCGAAACTTCTTGCGGTTGGCGGCCACCTGGCCGGCCGCGGCCGCGCCGATGGGCGCCTTCAGCACCAAGTCGACCAGCTCGCCCGCGAAGCGCTCGAAGTCCTGCGCGTGGCGCAGCGGCCGGTCGATGCCGGGCGAAGACACCTCCAGGCGCTGGTAATCCGCGCCCTCGACCTCCAGCACGTACTGCAGCTGGCGCGTGACGCGCTCGCAATCGTCCACCGACACCCCGCGCTCGGCCTGCCCGGCGGCCCAAGGCCAGTCGATCGTCACCCGCAGCAGCCCCCCGGCCGAGCGTTCCAGCTCGACCAGCTCATAGCCCAATGAGCGCACGGTGTCGTCGATCGTCTGTTGCAGTGCCACGTGTGTCGTCGATGAAGCCTGCGGCCGCGCCGCGCCCTTTCGGCGCCCGGCGCTGGCGTTCAGGCATAAAAAATGGGCGGGTGCAAGGCCGCCCATGTGGTCGTCAATCCATCGAATTTTAGCATGAACTTGCCCGCGCGACAACGACTTGGTGGCCAAGCCGCCCTGCGCCGGGCGCGCGGCGGGTCAGGCCGCCGCCAGCAGCTTTTGCGTGTAAGGGTGCCGCGGCGCGCCCAGCACCTGGGCGGCGGCGCCGGCTTCGACCACGGCACCGTCCTTGAGCACCATCACCTCGTGCGCCATGGCCTGCACCACAGCCACGTCATGAGTAATCAGCAGATAGGCCAGCCCGCGCTCGCGCTGCAGCGTCTGCAGCAGGGCCAGCACCTGCTTCTGGATGGTGACGTCGAGCGCGCTGGTGGGCTCGTCCAGCACCAGCAGCTCGGGCCCGACGATCAGCGCCCGCGCCAGGGCGATGCGCTGGCGCTGGCCACCCGAAAATTCGTGCGGGTAGCGGGCCAGCAGGCCGGGAAACGCGCTTTCCGTCAGGCTGACGTCCGCCAGGGCCTGGCGCACGCGCGCAAGGCGCTCGGCCGCGGGCAGCGCGGGTTGGTGCACCTGCAGGCCCTCGCCGACGATCTCCTGCACCGTCATGCGCGGCGACAGGGACGAAAACGGGTCCTGAAAGACCACCTGCACGGCCCGGCGCAGCGGCCGGTCGGCGCCGGCCTTGTAGCGCCAGGGGTGGCCGGCGACCCGGATGTCGCCGCCCACCTGCCGGCGCGCCAGCAGGCCCAGCGCGGCCTGCGCCAGGGTGGACTTGCCCGAACCCGACTCGCCGATCACGCCCAGCGTGCGGCCGGGCGGCAGGCTGAAGTCGGCGCCCTGCAGCGCGACGAACTCGCCCTTCTTGAACCAGCCACGGATGCCGGGCAGCGGCGTCGGGTAGACCACGCGCAGCCCCTGCGCCGCCAGCACCGGCGTGGCGCCCGGCGGCGCGGGGCGCTCATCGACGTCGCGCTCGGGCCGGCTGGCCAGCAGCTGCCGGGTGTAGGCGTGGCGCGGCGCGGCAAACAGCGCTGCCGTGGCGTCCTGCTCCACCAGGCGGCCGTGCTGCATCACGGCCACGCGGTCGGCAAAGCGGCGCACCAGATTGAGGTCGTGCGTGATGAGCAGCACCGCCATGCCGGTCTCGCGCTGCAGCTCGCCCAGCAGAGCCAGGATTTGCCCGCGCAGGCTGACGTCGAGTGCCGTGGTCGGCTCGTCGGCCAGCAGCAGCCGGGGCTGGCAGGCCAGCGCCATGGCGATCATGGCGCGCTGGCGCTGGCCGCCCGACAGCTGGTGGGGGTAGGCGCCGGCCCGTCGCGCGGGCTCGGGGATGCCGGTCTTTGCTAACAATTCGATAGCTGCCTGCGCAGACTGGGCGGTCGTCAGCGCTCGTTTCAGCCTTAAAACCTCGGCGATCTGCTCGCCCACCGTCATGAGCGGGTTGAGCGCCGTCATCGGCTCCTGAAAGATCATCGCGATGTCGTCGCCACGCAGGCCGCGCAGCTCGCGCTCGGGCAGGGCCAGCAGGTCGCGCCGGCCCCGCGCGGTGTCGAACAGGGCCTGCCCCTGGGTCCGCGCGCCGTGCAGCAGGCCCAGCAGCGCCAGCGCCGTCACCGACTTGCCCGAGCCCGACTCGCCCACCAGCGCCAGGCGCTCGCCCGGCGCCAACGCGAAGGCCACGCCCTCAACCACCGTCTTGGGGCCGAAGGCGACCTGCAGGCCGCGCACCTCCAGCAACGGTGCCGTCATGCGGCAACCTCTATCGATTTGATAGCTGCTTGCGCTTGCCCCATGCGGGTTACAACCCAATTTTCCTTGGAAATCAAGCTTCCCCCTTGCGCGGGTCCAGCGCGTCGCGCAGCGCGTCGCCCATGAAGGTCAGCAGCAGCAGGGTGACGACCAGCACGCCGAAGGTGGAGATCGAGATCCACCAGGCGTCGATGTTGTTCTTGCCCTGGCTCAGCAGTTCGCCCAGGCTGGGCGTGCCGGGCGGCACGCCCAGGCCCAGAAAGTCGAGCGAGGTCAGCGCCAGGATGGCGGCGCTCATGCGAAACGGCAGGAAGGTCACCACCGGCACCATGCTGTTGGGCAGGATGTGGCGCCAGATGATGCGGCTGTTGGGCACGCCCAGGGCACGCGCGCTCTTGACGTAGTCGAGCTGGCGGTTGCGCAGGAATTCGGCGCGCACGTAGTCCGACAGGCCCATCCAGCCGAACAGGCTCAGCAGCACCAGCAGCAGGCCCAGGCTGGGCGCCAGCACGGCGCTGAAGATGATCAGCAGGTACAGCTCGGGCATCGAGCCCCAGACCTCGATGAAGCGCTGGAACGCCAGGTCGGTCTTGCCGCCGAAAAAGCCCTGCACGGCGCCGGCCGCGATGCCCAGCACGGTGCCCACCGCCGTCAGCGCCAGGCCGAACAGCACGCAGACGCGAAAGCCGTAGATCAGCTGCGCCAGCAGGTCGCGCCCGCGGTCGTCGGTGCCCAGCCAGTTGGCGCGCGAGGGCGGCGCCGGGTTGGGCGCCTGCGCGAAGTAGTTGATGGTGTGCGCGCCATAGGGATTGGGCGGGTAGACGGCCCAGTTGCCGGGCTTGGCGAACTGCGCCTTGATGAATGGGTCGAGGTAGTCGGTCTCGGTCTCGAAGTCGCCGCCGAACACCTTCTCGGGGTAGGCCTTGACCAGCGGAAAGTAGAACTGGCTGTCGTAGCGCACCACCAGCGGCTTGTCGTTGGAGATGACCTCGGCCAGCAGGCTGAGGCCCACCAGCAAGGCGAACAGCACCAGGCTGACAAAGCCCAGCCGGTTGCGCCGAAAGCGCCGCCAGGCCCAGCGAGCGGGCGAGGGGCTGGGCGCGGCCGTCTCAGCCATGCGGCGCCAGCAGGTTGACGAAGGGCTCGCGCCCCTTGAAGCGGTAGGCGCCGAAGTCGCGCTCGTCGGTGCTCAGGATGCGCCCGTGGCCCAGGTGCTCGGCCAGCAGCACCACCGAGGCGTCGGCCAGGTCCATCGGCAACTGGGCGTAGCGCGCCATCAGGTGCGCCAGCCGCTCGGTCTGCGATGCCTGCCATTGCCACACAGCGACACCGCCGGCGGCCACGTCGAGCAGCAGTGCCTGGGCGGCGGCGGTACCGATCCAGCGCGTGAGCAGGTGCGTGGCCTCGGTCAGCACCGGCCAGGTGGTGATCCAGCCCTCGGTCTGGGTATCGAGCGCCTGCACCGCGCGCCCGTGCCAGGCATCGCCGGCATCGGCCAGCGCATAGAAGAACCCGGCGTCGGCAATGATCATGCACGGCCCTTGGGTGCGCGGGGCGCCGGCCACGGCGCGGCGGGTTCGTGCACCGCGGGCGCCTGCCCCTGGTGCTTGTCGGCCCAGGCCTCGGCCAGCCGATCCTTGTAACGGCCGGCCACGTCGCTGCGGCCGCTGCGCCCCTGCCCGACAAAGGCGGCGAAATGGCTCAGGCCGCCACGCTGGGCGCGCAGCTGGTCGTAGTAGTGCTGCACGCTGGTGCGCAGCACCTCGCTCACGCCCAGGCCGGTGGCCTGCGCCAGATACATCAGCTGCTGCTCGGCGTCGCCTTCGAATCGTGCATTCACGCGCATGATGAAAAGCTCCGAGGGTGTGGACGAATGGAGTGAATCGATTTGTCTTGCATTGTATGACAAATGCGCCGCTGCGGTGCCGGGTCCGTCAATCGAACTTGACGCGCGGATCCACCCACACATAGGTCAGGTCGCTCACCAGCTTGGTGACCAGGCCGATCAGCGTGAACAGGTACAAGGTGCCCAGCACCACCGGGTAGTCGCGCCGAATCACGCTCTCGTAGCTGAGCAGGCCCAGGCCGTCGAGCGAAAACAGCGTCTCGATCAGCAGTGCGCCGGTAAAAAACGCGCCGATGAAGGCGGCCGGAAAGCCGGTGACGATGGGAATCAGCGCGTTGCGGAAAACGTGCTTCCACAGCACCTGCCGCTCCGACAGGCCCTTGGCGCGCGCCGTCAGCACGTACTGCTTGCGGATTTCCTCCAGAAAGCTGTTCTTGGTCAGCATGGCGGTGACGGCAAAGCTGCCCATCACCATGGCCGTCACCGGCAGCGTGATGTGCCACAGGTAGTCCATGATGCGCGCCGGCCAGCTCAACTCGTCCCAGTTGCCCGACGTGAGCCCGCGCAGCGGAAACCAGCCCAGCTGGCCGCCAAAGACCACCAGCAGCGCCACCCCCAGCACGAAGCCCGGGATGGCGTAGCCCGCCAGCACCAGCAGCGTGGTCACCAGGTCGAACCGGCTGCCCGCGCGCACCGCCTTGGCCACGCCCAGCGGCACGCTGATGCCGTAGCTGATGAAAAACGTCCACAGCCCCAGGCTGATCGACACCGGCAGCTTCTCGCGGATCAGCTGCCACACGTCCTTGTTCTGGAAAAAGCTGCGTCCCAGGTCGAAGCGCGCGTAGTTCTTCAGCATCAGCCAGAAGCGCTCGTGCGCCGGCTTGTCGAAGCCGTACAGCTTCTTGATCTCGGCCAGGCGCTTCTCGTCCACCCCCTGCGCGCCGCGATAGGCCAGCCCCCCGCCCTCCGCCACCGCGCCACCGGCGCCCGCGCGCGCCTCGGCCAGGTACTGCTCCACCGGCCCGCCCGGCACGAACTGGATGACCACGAAGGTCAGCAGCAGCACGCCGAACAGCGTGGGCAGCATCAGCAAAAGGCGCTTGAGGATGTAGGCCAGCATGGTGCGCGATAGGATAGTGCAAGCGGCCAGCGGGCCCGCGTGCGAGACCCTCATGAAGCTTCACATCCTTTCCGACCTGCACCTGGGCGTGCAGGGCATGGCGCAGCCGGCGACCGATGCCGACGTCGTGATCCTGGCCGGCGACATCAGCCGGCCGGAGCGCGCGGCCGCATGGGCGCTGGCCTTCGACAAACCGGTGATCTACGTCATCGGCAACCACGAGTTCTACGGCTCCAGCCTGCCCGAGGTGAAGGCCGCCTTTCACCGCCTGCTGGACGGCACGCAGGTGCATCTGCTGGACGACAGCGCCGTCGAGCTGGGCGGCGTGCGCTTTCTGGGCGCCACCCTGTGGACCGACTTCTTGGCCCACGGCGACGGCGCGCGGCAGGCCGAGGCGATGCGTCAGACGCGCGAGTTCATGTACGACTTCAAGCGCGTGCGCACCGGGCCGGGCGCCGACGCGCCGCTGCTGACGCCCGAGGACACGACGCGGCTGTTTGCCGCCAGCAGCCGCTGGCTGGATGCCGAACTGAACCGCCCCTTTGCCGGGCCAACGGTGGTCGTCACCCACCACGCGCCGACGCTGCACAGCATTCACCCGCGCTTTGTCGGCTCGCCGATCAACGCCGCCTTCGTGTCGGACGCCGCCTGGCTGCTGAAGGGGCGGCGCGCGCAGCTGTGGATTCACGGCCACACGCACGACAGTTTCGATTACGAGGTGAACGGCACGCGCGTGCTGTGCAACCCGCGCGGCTATGCGCGCGACGGCAAGGTCGAGAACGCCCGGTTCAACCCGGAGCTGGTCGTGTCGGTGGGTTGAAGCAAACGATCTTTCAGCGCGCCGCTTCGGGCGGCTGGCGCGCCCACCAGGTTTCGATGGCCCAGGACTCGCCCTGGAAGTAGGCTGGCACCACGCCGGGCTTGGCCAGCCGCCAGGCGTTGTAGGCCAGGCGATGCACCGGCGAATACCACTGCGGCAGCAGGTAGTGCTCGTGGCTGACCACGCGCTCCAGCGCGCGGCACGAGGCCAGAAACTCGGGCTTGGTCGCCGCGCCCACCATGTGGGCGATCAGGCTGTCCACGGCCGGGTTCTTGACGCCGGCCAGGTTGCCCGAATCGGGCGTGTCGGCGGCCTTGCTGCCGAACAGGTCGGCGTATTCCTGCCCCGGGTTGAGCGTGCCCTGGTAGGCGATGGTGGTGATGTCGAAGTCGAAGGTCTGCAGCCGCTGCTGGTACAGCGCGTAGTCGACCGCGCGGTAGGTCAGGCGGATGCCCAGCTTTTCCAGGTTGCGCCGCCAGGGCGCCACCACGCGTGCGCCGCCCTCGTTGCTGTCCAGGTATTCCAGCACCATGGGCTCGCCCTGGGCGTTCTTCAGCACGCCGTCCTGCACGGTCCAGCCCGCCGCGGCCAGCAGCTGTTGCGCCTGGCGCAGGTTCTCGCGCAGGCCGTTGGGGCTTTGGTCGGTGCGCGGCGGCTCGAAGGCGGGGCCGAAGGCGGCTGGCGGAATGTCCTGCCGGTACGGCACCATCAGCGCCCGCTGCGCCGCGTCGGGCGAGCCCGTGGCCGCGCACTCGGTGTTGCCGAAGATGCCGTGCACGCGCCGGTAGGCGCCGTAGAACATCTGGCGGTTCATCCACTCGAAGTCGATCGCCAGGCCCAGCGCCTGGCGCACGCGCACGTCCTGCAAGAACGGGCGGCGGGTGTTGAGCACGTAGCTTTGAAAGCCGGTGGGCAGATGGTGCTGGAACTCGCCCTTGACCAGCTCGCCGCTCTTGAACTTGCGGCCGTTCACGCGCCGCGCCCAGTCGCCGGCCGAATAAAACGCCATCAGGTCGAACTCGCCCGCCTTCAGCGCCTCCAGCCGGGCGGTGTTGTCGCGGTAGATCTTGACCTGCACGCGGTCGAAGTTGTCGGTGCCGCGCTTGACGTTGAGATCGCGCGCCCAATAATTGGGGTCGCGCACATAAGTGATGTCCTTGCCGAAATTGACCGGGCCGATCTTGTAAGGCCCGCTGCCGATGGGCGGCTCCATCACCACCTGGTCGAAGGGCTTGCCCTGCCCCCAGGTGCGGCTGAACACCGGCAGGCCGCCGACGGTGAGCGGCAGCTCGCGGTTGGGCTGCCTGAAGCGAAAGCGCACGCTGCGCTCGTCCAGCACGTCCACGCCGGCGACCTCGATCAGCATCGTCTTGAAGGCCGGCGACGTGTAGGGGCCGACCAGGGTGTCGAAGCTGTGCTTGACGTCGGCCGCCAGCACCGGCGAGCCGTCGTGAAAGCGCGCCTCGGGCCGCAGGCGGAAGGTGGCCGACAGCCGGTCGGGCGCGACGCTGACGTCCTCGGCCAGCAGGCCGTAGGCGGCGCCGGCCTCGTCCAGCGAGCCGGTCAGCAGCGTGTCGAACATCAGCAGCGTGATGTAGGTGGGCGCGCTGCCGCGAATGGTGAAGGGGTTGTACTTGTCGAAGGTGGAGGCGCGCGAATTGCCCACCAGGCGGATTTCGCCGCCCTTGGGCGCGGTGGCGTTGACGTAGTCGAAATGGCTGAAGCCGGCCGGATACTTCAGCTCGCCCCACAGCGCGTAGCCGTGCGCGGCCCAGGCCGGAAAGCTGCAGGCCAGGAGCAGGGCCGCCAGAACAAGTCGCATGCGACAATTCTGCCGCTATTTTTCGAGGAGCTAGCGCATGACCAACCCGAACGGCTTTCTGGCGGGCAAGAAGCTTTTGATCACCGGCGTGCTGTCCAACCGATCCATCGCCTACGGCATCGCCCGCGCCTGCCACGCGCAGGGCGCCGAGCTGGCCTTCAGCTACGTGGGCGAGCGCTTCAAGGGCCGCATCACCGAATTCGCCGCCGAGTTCGATTCGAGCCTGGTGTTCGACTGCGACGTCGGCAGCGACGAGCAGATCGAGCGCATGTTCGCCGAGCTGGGCCAGGTGTGGCCCAGGTTCGACGGCTTCGTGCACGCCATCGGCTTTGCGCCGCGCGAGGCGATCGCCGGCAACTTCTTCGACGGCCTGAGCCGCGAAAGCTACCGCATCGCGCACGACATCAGCGCCTACAGCTTTCCCGCCCTGGCCAAGGCCGCCCTGCCTTTCCTCAGCGACAAGGCCGCACTGCTGACGCTGAGCTACCTGGGCGCGCTGCGCAGCATCCCCAACTACAACACCATGGGCCTGGCCAAGGCCAGCCTGGAGGCCGCCGTGCGCTACATGGCCGAGGCGCTGGGCGGTCGGGGCGTGCGCGTCAACGGCATCAGCGCCGGCCCGATCAAGACGCTGGCGGCCAGCGGCATCAAGGACTTCGGCAAGCTGCTGGGCTACGTGGCCGCCGCCGCGCCGCTGCGGCGCAACGTCACCATCGAGGACGTGGGCAACGTCGCGGCCTTTTTGCTCAGCGACCTGGCCAGCGGCGTGACGGCCGAGATCACCTACGTGGACGGCGGCTTCAGCCAGACGGCGGGGCTGTCGGCTGATATGGTGGGGTGATGGGCGGAATATGGGTCGAATCGAGCTCCAGCTGGCTCCAATCAAGCGCGGACAGCTATCATCAATATAGCTGGCGACCAATGATCGAGCTGCCAGAACCGGCGCAGATCGCCCGGCTCGCACCCGAGTGGCCGGCGGCTCGAAGGCGCAGGAAGAAGATCGCGCCTTGAGCCAGGGTCTGGCCGCTGCCGTCCACCACGAGCTGATCGTCAAGAAAAGCCGCTTCATCGCCTGCGTGCAGCCGGTGGATGGGCGCGCGCAGGCGCTGCAGCTTGTGGCCGCCCTGCGCCAGCAGCACCCCGACGCCACGCACGTATGCTGGGCGCTGCTGGCCGGCGGCGATTCGGCCGCCGTGGACGACGGCGAGCCCGGCGGCACGGCCGGTCGCCCCATGCTGCACGTGCTGCGCCAGCAGGACCTGGACGGCGTGCTGGCCTCCGTGGTGCGCTATTTCGGCGGCGTCAAGCTGGGCGCGGGCGGACTGGTGCGCGCCTACACCGACGCCGTGGCGCAGGCGCTGCTGGCGGCCGACAAGGTGCCGCTGGTGCGCTGGCAGCCACAGGCCTGCGCCCTGCCCTACGCCCTGGAAGGCGCGGTGCGCCACGCCCTGCAACAGGCGCCCGTGCGGGCGGTGGATTTGCAGCACACGGACGAGGTGCTGCTGCGCTACGAGGTGGCGGCCGACGCGCGAGTGGACGTGCGCGCGCAGCTGGATGAAATCGGCCAGGGCCGGCTGCGCTGGCTCGAGCCTTGATCAGGCCCTACTTCGGCCGAAACAGCGCGCAGAGCTTGTTGCCGTCCGGGTCGCGCACATAGGCCAGGTACAGCGCGCCCGCGGCATTCTGGCGCATGCCGGGCGGCTGCTCGATGGAGGTGCCGCCATGCGCCAGCGCCGTGGCGTGAAAGGCCTGCACCTGCTCGGCCGATTGACACTTGAAGCCGACGGTGCCGCCGTTGGCGTGGGTGGCCGTCGCGCCATCGATCGGCTCGGACACACAGAAGGTGTTGCCTTCGTGCCGATAGAACAGCCGCGTCTGGCCGGTGGCGTTCTGGTTGCGGACGGGCTCGGGCACGCCCAGCTGGCCGCGCACGGCGTTGTAGAAGCGCTGTGAGCGCTCGATGTCGTTCGATCCGACCATCACGTGGCTGAACATGGGCTCGCTCTCCTGTCGACGGGTTCAATGAAGCAAAACAATATCGTACCGAAGCGCCCCCGCCGAGGCCGGCTCAAAACGCCGATTCGGCGTACGCCAAGGTCGCCCCCGCGCCCGCCACGACGGCATGGCGCAGACCGGCCGACCTGGGCAAAACGTGATCGGCGTAGAAGCGGCTGCCGAGGATCTTGTGCGTCAAAAACTCGGATCCAGGATCGGGCCTGAGCAGCCGGTCGGCCGCCAGGGCCGCGCGGCCCATCTGCCAGCCGCCCGCCACGATGCCCAGCAGCTCCAGGAAGGGCACCGACCCCGCCAGCGCCGGCTTGGGGCCGCTGGCCCACGACTTCACGATCGATTCGACGGCGGCCTCGAGATCGTCGATGCCCTGGTTCAGCTGCTCGCCGATAGCGCGCAGCTCGGCATCCGTATGGGCCTGCAGCTCGGCCTGCACCGCGCGCATGCGCGCGATCAGCGCGCCGATCACGCGCCCGCCGTCGCGCCCCACCTTGCGCCCGACCAGGTCCATGGCCTGGATGCCGGTCGTGCCCTCGAAGATGGTCGTGATGCGCGCATCGCGCAGATGCTGCGCCGCGCCGGTTTCCTCGATGAAGCCGACGCCGCCATGCACCTGGATGCCCATGGACGCGATGTCCAGCCCGACCTCGGTGAACCAGCCCTTGGCAATCGGCATCATCAGCTCGACGAAGGCCTGGTGCTCTTCGCGCACCTGCGCATCGGGGTTGGCCGCCGCCTGGTCCATGCTGGCCGCCATCACGCCGGCCAGCGCGCGCATGGCCTCGATGCGGCACTTCATGTTCAGCAGCATGCGGCGCACGTCGGGGTGGCGGATGATGGCCACCCGCTCGTTGCCGGCGCCGCCCTGCTCCACGCCCTGCACGCGCTCGCGCGCATAGGCGCGGGCCTTCTGGTAAGCGCGCTCGGCCAGGCCGATGGCCTCCAGGCCGACCGAAAACCGCGCCGAGTTCATCATGATGAACATGTACTCCAGCCCGCGGTTTTCCTCGCCGACCAGCTGGCCGACGGCACCCTCGCCATCGCCGAAGGCCATGACGCAGGTCGGCGTGGCGTGCAGGCCCAGCTTGCGCTCGATCGACACCGCGCGCAGGTCGTTGTGCGCGCCCAGCGAGCCGTCGTCGTTGACGAAGCGCTTGGGCACGACGAACAGCGAGATGCCCTTGGTGCCCGCCGGGGCGCCGTCGACGCGAGCCAGCACCATGTGGATCACGTTGGGCGTCAGGTCGTGGTCGCCATAGGTGATGAAGATCTTGGTGCCGTGCAGGCGGTAGCTGCCGTCGGCCGCGCGGGTGGCACGCGTGCGCACCGCCGACAGGTCGGAGCCCGCCTGCGGCTCGGTCAGCACCATGGTGCCGGTCCACTCGCCGCTGATCAGGCGCGGCAGATAGCGCCGCTGCTGCTCGGGCGTGCCGACTTCGCTCAGCACCTGCACCGCGCCGCGCGACAGCAGGCCCAGCAGGCCGAAGGCGATGCTGCCGCTGTTCATCATCTCCTCGACCGGAGCGGCCAGCACGCCGGGCAGGTTCTGCCCGCCCAGCGCCTCGGGGACGGCCAGCGTGGGCCAGCCGCCTTCGACGTAGCTCGCGTAGGCGCGCACCCAGCCGGCGGGCATGCGCGGCTGCCCGCCTTCCAGGCGCACGCCTTCGACGTCGCCCGGGTGGTTGAGCGGCGCAATGACTTCGGCGGCAAAGGCGCCGGCCTGCTCCAGCACCGCGCGGGCGGTGTCGGGCGTGGCCTCGCCATGGCCGGGCAGCGCGGCGATGTCTTGCAGGCCGGCCAGTTCGTTCAGCACGAACTGCATGTCCTGCAACGGGGGGATGTAGTCACTCATGGGGTCGATTCGGCAGTCGGGTGCGATGTTTTCGCCGGCTCAGCCGTGCATGGTCAGGCCGCCCGACACCGAGAGCACCTGGCCGGTGATGAAGTTGGCGTCGTCGCTGGAAAGGAAGGCCACGGCGCCGGGAATGTCTTCGGGCTGGCCCAGGCGCTTGAGCGGAATGGCGCGCTTGAGGCCGTCGTAGATCTTCTGGCCGAACTCGCCGCCGCCGGTGAAGGACTGCAGCAGCGCCGTGTCGGTCGGGCCGGGGCAGACCACGTTGACGCGCACGCCGGCACGCGCCGTTTCGCGCGCCAGCGTCTTGCTGAAGGCGATGATGCCGCCCTTGCAGGCGGCATAGACGGATTCGCCCGAAGAGCCGACGCGGCCCGCGTCCGAGGCGATGTTGACGATCTTGCCGCCGCCGGCGGCCACCATCAGCGGCACCACGGCGTGCTGCAGACTCAGCGGGCCCTTGAGGTTGATGGCGATCAGCTTGTCCCACAAATCGGGCGTGGTGTCGACGAACTGCTTGGCCACGTCCCAGCCGGCGTTGTTGACCAGGATGTCGATCTGCTTGAGGTCGGCGTGGACCTTCTGCACGGCCCGGGCGACCGCGTCGTGGTCGGTGATGTCGAGCTGCACCGTGCTCAGCTGGCCCGCGTACTGCGGAAACTGGGCCTTGACCTCATCCAGGCCGGCCTGGTTCAGATCGAAGGCGGCGACGCGCGCGCCCTCTTCCAGAAAACGTTGCACCAGGCTGCGGCCGATGCCGCCGGCAGCGCCGGTGATGATGGCGACTTTGTCCTTGAGTCCACGCATGGGAATGCTCCTTTGATGAGAGGGTCGGTCAGTGCTCGCGCTTGGCGATGATCTCGGCGACGTGGTCGCGCAGCTTGAATTTCTGCAGCTTGCCGGTGGCCGTGCGCACGATGGGCTCGAAGATCACGTGCTTGGGCGTCTTGAAGCCCGGCAGCCGGGCGCGGCAGAACTGGATGATGTCGTCCGCGGTCAGCGTGCCGACGTATGGGGGATGCAGCTCCAGCACGGCGCAAGGCACCTCGCCCCATTTCTCGTCGGGCACGGCGACCACGGCGGCCTGGAACACCGCCGGATGCGTGAACAGCACCTCCTCGACCTCGATCGACGAGACGTTCTCGCCGCCCGAGATGATGATGTCCTTGGAGCGGTCCTTGATCTCGATGTAACCGTCGGCGTGCATCACGGCCAGGTCGCCGCTGTGCATCCAGCCGCCGTGAAAGACCTCGCGCGTCGCCTCGGCGTTCTTCAGGTAGCCCCTCACGCCCAGGTTGCCGCGAAACAGCACCTCGCCGATGGTCTTGCCGTCGCGCGCGACGGGCTGCAGCGTGCTCGGGTCGGCGACGATCATGTCGCCCGCCACCGCCGTGCGCACGCCCTGGCGGCCCATGCGGCGCAGCCGCTCGTCGTCGCCCATGGCGGCCCACGCGTCCTGCACCACGCAGGTGGTGTTGACGCCATGCGCCTCGGTCATGCCGTACACGTGCAGCACCTCGAAGCCCAGGGCCTCGGTTTGCGCGATCACCGTCACCGGCGGCGAGGCGCCGGCGCAGGCCACCCAGATGGGGATTTCGGGCCTGACCCAGTCCTTGGGCTTGCCCATGACCAGCGCACTGAGCACGGCCGGCGCACCGCAGAAATGCGTGACGCCGTACTGGCGGATGGCGGCGTAAATCTCATCGGGCACCACCTTGCGCAGGCAGACGCTGGTGCCGCCCACGGCAGCCAGGGCCCAGGCGTAGCACCAGCCGTTGCAGTGAAACAGCGGCAAGGTCCACAGGTAGACCGGCGTGCCGGCGTTGAGCCGTGCGTAGAGGGTGGTGCCCAGGGCATTGAGGTAGGCCCCACGGTGGTGATAGACCACGCCCTTGGGGTTGCCGGTGGTGCCCGAGGTGTAGTTGAGCGCGATGGCGTCCCACTCGTCCTCGGGGTAGCGCAGCGCGACATCGGCCGGTGCCTGGGCGAGGAAGCGCTCGTATTCGATCACGCCGACCGGCTCGGCGTCGGGCACGTCGGCGGCGCGGATGTCCACCACGTCCAGCTGCAGGCCGGACAACTTGACGGCCTGGCGCGCCACGTCGGCGAACTGCTGGTCGACCAACAGCAGACGCGTCTCGGAGTGCTGCAGGATGAAGGCGATCGCCGGCGCGTCCAGGCGGATGTTGATGCTGTTGATGACGGCGCCCGACAGGGGCACGCCGAACTGCGCCTCCAGCATCTCGGGGATGTTGGCCGCCAGGATGGCCACCGTGTCGCCGCGCTGGATGCCGGCACCGATCAGCGCGCGCGCCAGGCGGCGGCAGCGCTGGGCGTACTCGGCCCATGTATGGCGCCGCTCACCGTGGATGACGGCGATGCGGTCGGGGTAGACATCCGCCGCCCGGTCCAGCAGACCCAGCGGAGTCAGCGGCTGGTGGTTGCCGGGGTTCTGGTCGAGGTCTTGCGAGAACTTGCTGGTCATGGTGGATGAAGGGTGGAAGATTGACGATCAAAGCGAAACCGCCAGGCGCGTGGCCTGGTCGATGGCGCGCACGGCGTCCAGCTCGGCCGCGACGTCGGCGCCGCCGATCACGTGGGTGGGGATGCCGCGCTCGGCCAGGCCGTCGGCCAGCGTGCGGTTGGACAACTGCCCCGCGCAGAGGATGACGGTGTCGGCGTCCCACACGCGGGCCTCGCCGTTGACGCTGTAGTGCAGGCCCTGGTCATCGACCGCGTGGTAGCTGGCGCCGGCCGTCATCGCCACGTCGGCCTTGCGCAGATTGGCCTTGAGGATCCAGCCCGTGGACTTGCCCAGGTTCTTGCCCAGCGATTCGTTCTTGCGCTGGAACATGTGGACGACGCGTCCGGCCGCGTGCGGCGCGGGCGCCTTCAGGCCGCCCGCGCCGTGGATGGCCGTGTCGACCCCCCAGGCGTCCATGAACACCTGGGGCTGCAGCGATTCCTCGGCATGGCCGACCAGGTACTCGGCCACGTCGAAGCCGATGCCGCCGGCGCCGATGATGGCCACCCGCTGACCCACCGGTGCGCCATGGGCCAGCACGTCGAGGTAGCTGAGCACCTTGGGGTGGTCGAGCCCGCGGATGTCGGGCTGGCGCGGCAGCACGCCGGTGGCGATCACCACCTCGTCGAACTCGCCGGCGCGCACGCGCGCGGCCAGGCTCTCGGCATCGACCGGGGTCTGCAGATGCACGGCGACCTGCAACTGCTTCAGCGTCACCCGAAAGTAGCGCAGCATCTCGTTGAACTCGTTCTTGCCGGGCACCTGGCGCGCCAGGTTGAGCTGGCCGCCCAGCTGATCGCCCGCCTCGAACAGGGTGACGCGGTGCCCGCGCTGGGTGGCGTTGATGGCGAACGCCATGCCAGCCGGCCCGCCGCCGACCACGGCGAAGTGCTTGGGATCGGCTGTCTTGCTGTCGTCGAACTCGACCTCGCGCCCGGCGCGCGGGTTGACCAGGCAGCTCGCCACCCGGTCGGTGAAGATGCGGTCCAGGCAGGCCTGGTTGCAGGCGATGCAGGTGTTGATCTGCTCGGCAAGACCCGCGCGCGTCTTGCGGGCGAAATCGGGGTCGGCCAGCAGCGGGCGCGCCATCGACACCAGGTCGGCGGCGCCGGAGGCGATGATGGCTTCGGCCACCTCAGGCGTGTTGATGCGGTTGGACGCCATGACCGGAATGCCGACCGCGCGCTTGACGTTGCGGATGGCGTCGACCCAGGCCGCGCGCGGCACCGGCGCCGCCATGGTGGGCACCGCCGCCTCGTGCCAGCCGATGCCGGTGTTGAGCATGTCGGCGCCCGCGGCCTCGACGCGGCGCGCCAGCTCGGCCACCTCTTCGCCGGTCATGCCGCCGTCCATCAGGTCGATGGAGGAGATGCGGTAGATGAGCATGAACCGGGGCGAGACCCGCGCCCGCACGGCCTTGACGATCTCGACGGGCAAACGGATGCGGCGCTCGAAATCGCCACCGAACTCGTCCTCGCGCTGGTTGGTCAGCGCGGCGGTGAACTCGTTGATCAGGTAGCCCTCGGAGCCCATGATCTCGACGCCGGCGTAGCCCGCCTGCTCGGCCAGCGCCGAGGTGTTGGCAAAACGCTCGATGGTGGCCCAGACCTCGTCGGTCGACAGCGCACGCGGCGCATGGACGTTGATGCGCGCCTTGATGGCCGACGGCGCGACGCAGCTCGCCACCTTGGCATAGCGGCCCGCGTGCAGGATCTGCAGCACGATGCGGCCACCCGCCTGGTTCACCGCCGAAGTGATGACGCGGTGCTCGGCCAGCTGCTCGGGCCGGTCCAGCACCAGGCCGCCCTCGTCCATCACGCCTTCGGGCACGGGCGCGTAGCCGCCGGTCAGGATGAGGCCGATCTCGCCGGTGGCGCGGGCGGCATAGAAGGCCGCCAGCCGCTCCAGCGGGCGATCCATGGTTTCCAGCCGGGTGTGCATGGCGCCCATCACCATGCGGTTGGGCAGATCGACCCCGGCGATGCGCAACGGGCGCAGAAGATTCGGATAGGCAGCCATGCTTGTCTCTTGTCTTGGATGCGGGCGGCCGAATGATCTCCTATTCGATCATTTACGTCAAGTTCATGACATATTTTTCTTGATAAAACCTTTTGAACCAGAATATTTACCCGATAGCAATTCACCAAACATTGTCAACATGGCGACATAAATCGGCGCCAGCGGCCTATGTCTCGCGGTCCGCCTTGCGCCCCAGATCGATCTGGCTCATGCCCTCGTTGAGTCGGTTGATGTAGTGCAGCAGCGTGACCTTGTCGTCGAAGCGAAAGCGCTCCACCGCCTGACGATAAAACTCGTAGATGCGGGGCTGGAGCTCGCCCCAGAAGGCGCGCCCGGCGGGCAGCAGCACCACCTTCTTGGCGCGCCGGTCGGCCGGGTCGACCACGCGCTCGACGTGGCCCTCGCGCTCCAGGCGCTTGAGCACCCCGTCCAGGCTCTGGCGGCTGACGACCAGATAGTCCGCCAGCTCCGAAAACGCCATGCCCGTCAGCGCCTGCGGGCGCGACAGGGCGCCCAGCGTGGCCCACTGCACCGTGGTGATGCCCAGCTCCTTGACGGACTGGCGGTCCAGCGCATTGCCGACCTGGAACATGCGAAAGAACAGGCGGTTGTGCACCGCCGAGACCGACTGGTCGTAGCATTCTTGATCGGATGGGGGCATGGTGCGATTCTGACCGTTCGGCGTCGGGCGACCAAACCCGCAGGCTCAAAGCAGGACGATGTCGTACTGGTCCGGCCCCACCGCGCTCTCGGCCTGCAGCGAGATCGGCTTGCCGATGAAGTCCGACAGGCCGGCCAGATGCTGGCCCTCTTCGTCGATCAGCATGTCGATCACGGCCGGCGCGGCGACGACGCGAAATTCGCGCGGATTGAACTGGCGCGCCTCGCGCAGGATTTCGCGCAGCACGTCGTAGGCCACGGTGCGCGCGGTGCGCACGCGCCCGCTGCCCTGGCACTGCTCGCAGGGTTCGCACAGCAGTTGCGCCAGCGACTCGCGCGTGCGCTTGCGCGTCATCTCCACCAGGCCCAGGTGCGAAAAGCCGCCCACCTGGGTCTTGACGCGGTCGCGCGCCAGCTGCTTGCGGAACTCGGCCAACACGGCCTGCTGGTGCTCGGGCAAGCTCATGTCGATGAAGTCCACCACGATGATGCCGCCCAGGTTGCGCAGGCGCAGCTGGCGCGCAATGGCCTGCGCGGCCTCCAGGTTGGTCTTGAACACCGTCTCGTCGAAATTGCGCGTGCCGATGAAGCCGCCGGTGTTGACGTCGACGGTGGTCAGCGCCTCGGTCTGGTCGACGATCAGGTAGCCGCCCGACTTCAGGTCCACCCGCCGCCCCAGCGCCTTGGCGATCTCGTCGTCGACGTTGAACAGATCGAAGATCGGCCGCTCGCCGCGATAGTGCGACAGACGCGCGGCGGCGGCCGGCATGAACTCCTTGCCGAAGGCCATCAGCGCATCGAACTGCTCGCGCGAATCGATGCGGATGCTCTGCGTGCCCTCGCCCACCAGGTCGCGCAGCACGCGCTGCAGCAGGCGCAGGTCTTCGTGCAGCAAGGAGGCCGGTGGCAGGCGCGTGGCGGCCTCGCGGATGCGCGTCCAGGTCTTGCGCAGATAGGCGATGTCCTCGGCCAGTTCGGCGTCGCTGGCGTCCTCGGCGTTGGTGCGCAGGATGTAGCCGCCCGTCTTGCCCTCCGGCGCGGCGGCGCGCGCCAGCTGCTGCACGCGCTCGCGCAGCGCGTCGCGCAGGCCGGCGGCGATTTTCTGCGACACGCCGATGTGCTCGTCCTGCGGCAAGAACACCAGCATGCGCCCGGCCACGCTGATCTGGGTGGACAGGCGCGCGCCCTTGGTGCCGATGGGGTCCTTGATGACCTGCACCATCAGCGTCTGGCCCTCGAACACCTGCTTTTCGATCGGGCGCTGGGCGCCGCCATTGCGGTGCGCGGGCAGGCTCTCGCCCTCCAGCGGGCGCTGCCACAGGTCGGCCACGTGCAGAAAGGCCGAGCGCTCCAGCCCGATGTCGATGAAGGCCGACTGCATGCCCGGCAGCACGCGCGCCACCTTGCCGAGGTAGACGTTGCCCACCAACCCACGCTCCAGCGTGCGTTCCACGTGCAGTTCCTGCACCGCACCGTTCTCCACCACCGCGACGCGCGTCTCCTGCGGAGACCAGTTGATCAATATGTCCTGTTGCATGGGCACCTTCCTGGAAGCTGCGGATGATGCCTGAACGGGCGCTGCGTCGAACTTCGCCGTGCGCCGCCGAGGCTTGCCTACACGCCGTCGGGTGGCCTTTCATGTTGTGCGTCCACGCACAGAAGGTGTGCGTTGAATCGCTATGTCGTGCTAAAAAACTGGAAAAGAATTGAAAGTTCCGTCGATACGACAGGACGCCGAAATTTCGCGGGTATCCCGCGCCCTCATTTCAGGAGACAAGCATGCCGAAACTCGAAAACAAGACCGCCCTCATCACCGGCGCCGGTGCGGGCATCGGACGCGCGACGGCCCTGCTGTTCGCCGCCGAGGGCGCGCGCATCGCCGTGGTGGAGCGCAACGCCGAAGCGGGCGAAGAAACGGCCCGCCTGGTGCAGGCCCAGGGCGGCCAGGCGCTGTTCATCCCCACCGACGTCAGCGAGCCCGATCAGGTGGAGGCGGCGGTGGCGCAAACCGTCAAGACCTTCGGCGGCCTGCACGTGCTGCACAACAACGCCGGCGGCTCCACCAGCCGCGACTCGCGCGTGAGCGATGCGCCGATCGACGAGTTCTGGGCGCGCATCAAGATCGACCTGTTCGGCACCTGGCTGGGCTGCCGCTTCGGCATTCCGGCCGTCATCGCCAGCGGCGGCGGCGCGGTGATCAACATGACCTCGATCTTCGCCTTGATCGGTACGCACAACAAGGACTCGTACACCGCGGCCAAGGGCGCCATCAGCGCCCTGACGCGCTCGATGGCGGTCGAATACGCGGCCGAGCACGTGCGCGTCAACGCCATCGCGCCCGGCGCCACGTCGACCGAGCGGGTGCTCAAGATGATGGCCAACAACGACGCCACCAACCTGTCGGCCCAGAACCAGCTGTTCGGCATGGTGACGCCCGAGGACGTCGCCAAGGCGGCCCTGTTCCTGGCCTGCGACGATTCGCGCTCGACGACGGGGCACATCCTGTCGGTGGATGGCGGCCTGACCATTTCCTGATCGGCAAGACCATGTTTCACCACGTCGTCCTGATGGGCTTCAAGAGGGCCTTGTCCGAGAGCGATCAGGCCTTCATCGTCCGCCACTGCGAACTGCTCAAAACCGTCGTCCCCGGCTTGATCGACATACGCCTGGTCGCCAACGCCTCGAAGCGCTCGCCCGAGCTCACGCACGCCATCGTGGCCACGTTCGCGGACGCGCAGGCGCACGACTTCTACCAGACCACGCCCGAGCACGAGGCGCTGAGCCGCTTCGTCGGCGAGATCAAGACGCAGTTGGTGGTGCTGGACTACGTCGCCTGAGGTCGATGTGCGCGCGCAGCGCGGGCCTCAATCGCGCAGCACGCCGACGGCCCGCAGCAGGCGCGCGGTCTCGAACAGCGGCAAGCCCATGATGCCGGTGTAGCTGCCGTTCAGGTTCTCCACGTACTGGGCCACCGGCCCCTGGATGGCATAGGCGCCGGCCTTGCCCAGGGGCTCGCCGCTGGCCACGTAGGCGGCGATCTGCGCCGCCGTCATGGCGGCAAAGCGCACCCGCGACAGCGACAGCGCCGCCAGGCGCCGCTCGCCCGCCTGCAGCGCCACGGCGGTCAGCACCTGGTGTTCATGGCCCGAAAATTCGGCCAGCATGCGCGCGGCGTCTGGCGCATCCACCGGCTTGCCGTAGATGCGATCGCCCAGCGCCACCGTGGTGTCCGCGCACAGGATGGGCGCCGGCGCCAGACCACGGCGCGCGTGGCGCGCGACGGCGGCGTCGAGCTTGAGCGCCGTCACGCGCTGCACGTAGGCGCCCGGGCTTTCGCCGCGCAATACCGCCTCCAGACCTTCGGCATCCTCGCCTTCGTCACCCGGCGCATTGGGCAGCAGCAGTTCATGGCGCACGCCCAGCTGCGCCAGCAACTGGCGCCGGCGCGGGCTTTGCGAGGCGAGGTAGATGAAACCGGACATTTTTAATCAAATTAGCCTGTAGCGCCCGCCAATCAAGCGCGGGCAGCTATCAAAACAGGATCATTCACGATGATAAGGGTGACCTGCGTTGACCGACCAGGCACGGTACAACTGCTCCACCAGCAGCACGCGCACCATGGCGTGCGGCAGCGTCAGGTCCGACAGGCGGATGCGCTCGTGCGCGGCCCGGCGCAGGGCCGGGTCCAGCCCGTCGGGGCCGCCGATCAGCAGCGCCACGTCCTGCCCCAGCGATTGCCAATGGGTCAAGCGCTCGGCCAGGGCGGTGGTGGTCAAGGCCGTGCCGCGCTCGTCCAGCACCACCACGTGGGCCGACTTGGGCAGGGCCGCCTCGATGCGCTGGCGCTCGGCGGCCATGGCCTGCGCCGCCGTCTTGCCGCCAGCGCGCGGCTCGGTCTTGATGGTCTTGAGCTCGACCTTGAGCTCGGGCGGAAAGCGCTTGGCGTAGTCGTCCCAGGCTGCGGCGGCCCACGCCGGCACCCGCTGGCCGACGGCGAGCACGCACAGCTTCATCGCGCCGGGCGAGCGGCGCTCTTGCGCGCGGGCGCGGGCTTGCGCGCCGCAGCCGCCTTGGCCGCGGGCTTGGCGGCCGGCTTGCCCACCACCAGCACCTTCTTGGCCACCGCCACCTTGGTGGCCGGCTTGCGCGGTGACGATGAGCCGCGTGCGGCTGCGCCAGCGGCCTTCTTGGCCACCGCCTTCTTGGCCGCGGGTTTGCGCGGTGCGGCGGCCGTGGCATCACCCGCCCTGGCGGGCGCCTTCCTGGCGGCAGCCGGCTTCACCGGCGCGGCCTTGGCCGGAGCCTTCCTGGCCGCCGCCTTGGGCACGGCGGACGCGGCCGAGCGCAGGCGGACGGGTTTTTCGCCCCAGATTTCTTCCAGGTTGTAGTACTGGCGAATCATGGGCTGCATCACGTGCGCCACGGCAGCACCGCAGTCGACGATGATCCATTCGCCGTTGTCCTCGCCTTCCACGCGCGGCTTGGCAAAACCGGCTTCGCGCACCTT
>OFTX01000316.1_pt1 | contig 27829 bp, 30 predicted proteins | sample 1775051 | NCBI WGS metagenome assembly OFTX01 (sample SAMN08195772, study PRJEB24354) | sludge metagenome | isolation source: sludge from phenol fed wastewater aerobic bioreactor A | place: India: Nagpur | collected 2016-09-15
CGCCCCCACCGCTCCCGCGGTGCCGCCGCAGGGCAACGACACCAGGACAGACATCGGCCCGGAGCCCGAAGCCCCGCCCGTGGGCGTGCCGCTCACGCCGAACGTGCCGAACGTGCCGAACGACGTACCGAATGTGTCCGCGGCGCCCTCGGGCGCTACCGCCCCGAGCACGCCGGCCAGCCCCACGGCGCCGCACGTCACCGACGCCCGCGTGAGCGAGCCCGTCCGTCATGCCCCGGCGGCCGAAAACGCGGCGGCGTCCGAGCCGGCGATGGCGAATGTCCCAACGTCCGACGCCTCCGAGACATCCGAATCGCCCGAATCGCTCGCATCGTCTGAAGCGTCGGCATCGGCCGCGCCGGTCGTCGTGAAGGATGCCAGCGGCGAAGCCATCGGCGAGATCGTGTCCGCGCCGGCCCCCGCCCCGGCCGCCAAGCGCTCGTGGCTCACGCGGCTCAAGGCGGGCCTGTCGAAGACGAGCGCCGGCCTCACGGGCATCTTCGTCGGTGTGAAGGTCGACGAGAACCTGTTCGAGGAACTCGAGAGCGCACTTCTGATGAGCGACGCCGGCGTGGAAGCCACCACGTTCCTGCTCGATGCCCTGCGCAAAAAGGTCAAGGCCGAACGGCTGACCGACGGCGAACAGGTCAAGCGCGCATTGCACGACCTGCTCGTCGAACTGCTGCAACCGCTCGAGCAAAGCCTCGTGCTGGGCCGCGAAGCGCCGCTGGTCGTGATGATCGCGGGCGTGAACGGCGCGGGCAAGACGACCAGCATCGGCAAGCTTGCCAAGCACTTCCAGCACTACGGTCAGTCGGTTCTCCTTGCCGCCGGCGACACGTTCCGCGCGGCCGCCCGCGAGCAGCTCACGATCTGGGGCGAGCGCAACAACGTGGCGGTCGTCTCGCAGGAGAGCGGCGATCCGGCCGCCGTCGTGTTCGACGCGGTCAACGCCGCCCGCGCCCGCAAGATCGACATCGTGATGGCCGATACGGCCGGTCGCCTGCCCACGCAGCTGCATCTGATGGAAGAACTCAAGAAGATCAAGCGCGTGCTGGGCAAGGCCGCCGACGGCGCGCCGCACGAAGTGCTGCTCGTGATCGATGCCAATACCGGTCAAAACGCACTCGCGCAGGTCAAGGCGTTCGACGACGCCCTGCAGCTCACCGGCCTCATCGTGACCAAGCTCGACGGCACCGCCAAGGGCGGCATCCTCGCCGCGATCGCCCGCCAGCGTCCCGTGCCGGTGTACTTCATCGGCGTGGGCGAAAAGGTCGAGGACCTGCAACCGTTCTCGGCGCGAGAGTTCGCCGACGCCCTGCTCGGGTAAGACGCGCGAATCGCGCTGCCGAACGACGCCGCCCGCCGGCGTCAGACGAACCGACGGCCCGCCACGTCTCGTGTGCGGGCCGTTTGTCTCTCGGGGCAGCACAACCGACGGCCACCGACAGCGCCGCCGGTCAGCCCGTTACAACTGTTGCGCGACGAGTCCCGCGCATAGCCCCCACATCATCGTGCCCACGAGGCCGTCGAGTACCTGCCAGGCTCTTGCCCGCGAGAACAGCGGGGCGAGCAGACGCGCACCGTAGCCGAGCAGCGTGAACCACAGGACGGACGCCGTCATCGCTCCCGCCGCGAACCAGACATTGCCGGGCGCGGCCTCGCGCGCGCCAATGCCGCCAAGCAGGATCACTGTGTCGAGATAAACGTGCGGGTTGAGCACCGAGAGCATCAGCACGAGCACGAATGCGCGTTGCCAGGTCATGTCCTGCGTTGCCGCGCGGCTGCCATCCGCCTGCAGCGCGCCGGTGCCGCGAAACGCCGCGCGCCAGGCCCGCAGTCCATACCAGAAAAGGAAAGCGGCGCCGCCCCACGTCACGGCGGTCAGGAAACGCGGATATGCGTCGATGAGCCCGCCCATGCCCGCCACGCCTGCCGCGATCAGCACCATGTCGCAAACGGCGCACACGGCCACGACCAAGCCGACATGCCGCTTGAGGATGCCCTGGCGCAACACGAACGCGTTCTGCGCACCGATGGCAATGATGAGACTGGCGCCAAGGGCCATGCCCCGCCAGAAAGCCGGATCGAACATGCGGCGCTTACTCGGCGTCCGGTTGCGCTTCCGGGGCAGCGCGACGGAAGGCGTCGAGCGTCTGGCAGTGCGCGTCGATGGCGGCAATGCGCGGGAACGAAGTCATGTCCACCTTGAATCGATTGGCGTTGTAGACCTGCGGCACGAGACAGCAATCGGCCAGGGTCGGCGTGTCGCCGAAGACGAATTTTCCGGGCGAGCGCTGGGCCGCCAGACGCGCTTCGAGCGCCGTGAAGCCCTCCACGACCCAGTGGACGTACCACGCGTTCTTCTGCTCCTCGCTCACCCCCAGGTCGTGCTTGAGATAGCGCAACACGCGCAGGTTGTCGATCGGATGAATGTCGGCCGCGATGTCGAGCGCCAGCGCCCGCACCTGCGCCCGCGCGACCGGATCGGCGGGCAGCAGCGCCGGCGTCGGATGCACGTCCTCCAGATATTCGATGATGGCCAACGATTGATGAATGTTGACCTCGCCGTCGACGAACGTCGGCACCAGCCCGTTGACGTTCAACGCACGGTACGCCGGTTTGAGTTGCTCGCCGCCATCGCGCACCAGATGCACCGGCACGATCTCGTAATCGAGCCCCTTCAGATTCAGGGCGATCCGCACGCGATACGCGGCGGAACTGCGGAAATAGCTGTACAGCGTGGACATGGCAAGACCTCGGAGGGGAATGGGGGAAAGGCGACGGCCGCCAGCAACTGTGTGCGTGCGCCGCGCCCGAACCCGAAATGGTACTTCAAGCACTGGCACCGGGCACCCCCAAGTGCGTATCATGAGCGGACAATCTCCCTCCGGAGCGTGCCTCGTCGCCCCGGTCTGCCCAGTACGACACAACACCGAAGTGCCATGACCGCCGTCCCACTCGCTCCCTTCGCCTGCGCGCCGCTGCTCAAGACCATCGCCCGGGGCGCCAAGGGCGCGCGCGCGCTCACCGCCAACGAGACGCGAGAACTCTTCGACGCCATTCTCGCCGGACGTGTGGCCCCGGCGGAGCTGGGCGGCGTGCTGATCGCGTACCGCATCAAGGGCGAGACACCGGTCGAGCTGCGCGCCATGCTCGACGCCGCTCACGCCACCTTCCCCCCGCTCGTCGCCCCCGCCGACGCGCCGCCGCCCGTTCTGCTGCCGAGCTACAACGGCGCGCGCAAGCAGCCCAACCTGACGCCGCTGCTTGCGCTGCTGCTCGCCCGCGACGGCATTCCGGTGCTGGTGCACGGTCAGCATCACAGCGGCGCGAATCGCGTTGGCACTCAAGCCATCCTTGCCGAGTTGGGGCACGCCGCGTGCGGCTCGGCGATGGACGCGCAAACGGCGCTGCGCGACCGACGCGTCGCCTATCTGCCGATCGCGGCGCTGTCGCCCGCGCTGGAGCGTTTGCTGGAGATGCGGGCCGTGCTCGGCGTGCGCAATTCGGGGCATACGGTGGTGAAGTTGCTTCAGCCGTTTGCCGGTCCGGCGCTGCGCCTGGTGAACTACACCCATCCCGAGTATCGTGAAACGCTCGGCGAACTGTTCTCCGATCCGGCGAATAGCCCCGCCCCCGGCGTGCTGCTCGCGCGCGGCACGGAAGGCGAGCCGGTCGCCGATGCCCGCCGCCAGGCGGCCATCGAGGGCTTTTGCGACGGCGTGCTTACGTTGTGGCAGGCCGCCGAAGAAGGCGCCACCGGCACACCGCCGGCGCTCCCTGCCGCGGACGCCCCCGCGACCGCCCGGTGGATCGAAGCGGTGCTGGCGGGTGACGTTCCGATTCCCGCGCCCATCGCCCGGCAGGTCGCGGTGATCCGTCTGGCGTTGCGGCTCGACACGCCCGGGTCGCGGACCTGAGCGACCACACACGCGCTTCGGGGGCGCCCGCACCCGCTCGGGCATGTGTCCCTGATGCACCCGGCTACCCGCCATCCCCTGCCGGATAGCCGGATACGCCGGATACGCCGGATACGCCGGCATTGGCGCATCATTTGAGCGCAATTCGATGCATTGCGCCCGATAAACGCAACAATCGCTTACAGCCAAACACGAATTCCATTTTTCTCGGAACGTTTTATTCCGAAATTCGTCAAAAATTACGTACTGAGACGTGCGTCCGGCGAGGGCCGGACTGAGCGCATGGCGTCAATCGGCCGACGCCATGCGCGTCGCCTGCCAGGAGATGAGATGCCAGGCGTCCGCTTCCAGCACATGGACCGCCGTGTAGGTCATCTGCGATTCGAGCGAGCCGGTCGCGGTCTCCAGCTCCACGCGGAGTTTGCCTGTCACGACCACGGTGTCGCCGAACTGGCGCAATTCCTGCGCCTTGACGTCGATGTCGATGTAACGCCGGCGCCCGGAACTGAGCGCGTCGAGAAACTCGCGTTTGGTTTCTCGTTTGCCGTTTGAATGAACGTAATGAAGATCGCTTGCCAGCAAGGCATCCAGTTGTTCGACGTCGCACTCGACCATCGCGTCGAAGCGCGCCGATTCGAGTTCCCGTACCGCGTCAATGTGCTTTCCGGCCATGCTGTCCTCCCATCTTCGCCACCATTAAACGCTCGCGGCTTGGGTTGCAATTTACACCATCCACGTGACGTTTGCGCCAGTGACTTCTCCCGTTTGACGGAGGGTGCTGGAAAACCCCGAGACGCCGGAAACTTCCCGTCCGGTAAGGGTTCTAACGTGTTTAGCACTCACCGAAAGAGAGTGCTAAAATGTTTTCCCAGAGGCTAACCAGGAGTCCACCACTTGAGTACTGCCGCCACTTTGCATCCGACGACGCCGGCCACCGGCACGGCGCCGACTTCGCGTGCCCTTGCGCTTGCCCCGTCCGCGTTGATGCTGCCGGGCAGTCTGGGCAATATCGACAGCTACATTCAGGCTGTCAACCGCATTCCCCTGCTTTCCGCCGAGGAAGAGCAGTCGCTCGCCAAGCGTCTGCGCGAGAACGATGATCTGGAAGCCGCCCGCCAGTTGGTGCTCTCGCACCTGCGTCTGGTGGTGTCCATCGCGCGTAACTACCTCGGCTACGGTCTGCCGCACGCGGATCTGATCCAAGAGGGCAATATCGGCCTGATGAAGGCCGTGAAGCGCTTCGACCCCGCCCAGGGCGTTCGGCTCGTGTCCTACGCCATGCATTGGATCAAGGCCGAGATTCACGAATATGTGCTGAAGAACTGGCGCACCGTGAAGGTTGCCACGACCAAGGCCCAGCGCAAGCTGTTCTTCAACCTGCGCAGCCAGAAGCAAGGCCTGCAAGCGTTCACGCCGGAAGAGATCGATCAGGTCGCCCGCGATCTGAACGTCAAGCGCGAAGACGTCATCGAGATGGAAACGCGTATGTCGGGCGGCGATATCGCCCTCGAAGGTCACAGCGACGACGGCGAGAGCGCCAGCTTCGCTCCGATCGCGTACCTGGCCGACTCGCATCAGGAGCCGACCGCCGTCATCGCCGCACGCGAGCGCGACCACCTGCAAAGCGACGGGCTGCAAACCGCGCTCGGCCGACTCGACCCGCGCAGCCGTCGCATCATCGAGGCCCGCTGGCTGTCGGTGGCCGACGACGGCAGTGGCGGCGCCACGCTTCACGAACTGGCGGAAGAATTCGGCGTGTCCGCCGAGCGCATTCGCCAGATCGAGGTCGCCGCAATGAAGAAGATGAAAGGCGCGCTTCAGGCCTACGCATAAGTCGACCGCGCCGCAGCGCCCCTGCCGCCGGCCATCAAGCCCCGTGAGATCCACGGGGCTTTTTTATTGGACTTCGAAAGTTCATCGCCCATTCGCTCAGGACTTGATGCATCGCAAGGTCGCCGGCGGGACGCACCGATAGAATCGGATCGTACGTGGCCATGCTGCGTGCGAAGGACGGCCCGGGGGCCGTTCGGCGCGCCGGACCCTTGTCTCGAATCCGCTTCCCATCTGCCGTGCGTCACGGCGGCAGATCCGCATCGAACCAGCGTCATCTGCGTGTCATCCGCCCCCGCGCTCCGCGGTTTGACATTTTCAAGCGTTAAGGCACAATGCGCCGGAAGTCGACGCTGTTTCCGACATCACGACTTTCGACGCCAGGAGCCGTCACGGATGGACACCCACTCTCCTAGCAGTCTGAAGCCTCCCGCCACGGCCGCGCCCGCAGTCGCGCCGCGCCCCGTTGCCTCCGGCGTCCTCGCCTGGTGCGTCAGGCGCTGGCGCAACCGCCCTTCCCGTTTCATGTTCGAAATCCTGATCGTTCTCGCGATCAAGGTCGTACTCCTGTTCATTCTGAAACATGCGTTCTTCGACGCACCGATGGCCAAGCACATGCAATTGCCGCCGGACGTCGTGGCCCGCGCCCTGATCGGGCCGCAGGCAGTAGAAGCGCAGTCCCCCACCCCAAGTCAAGGTGTCCGCCATGATCAGTAGCGAAGTCGTTGACCTCTCGCGCTTGCAGTTCGCCGCTACGGCGCTGTATCACTTCCTGTTCGTCCCGCTCACGCTCGGCCTGTCGTGGCTGCTTGTCATCATGGAGTCGGTCTATGTGATGACCGGCAAGCAGATCTACAAGGACATGACCCAGTTCTGGGGCAAGCTCTTCCTGATCAACTTCGCGATGGGCGTGACCACGGGTCTCACGCTCGAATTTCAGTTCGGCACCAACTGGGCGTATTACTCGCACTACGTTGGCGACATCTTCGGCGTGCCGCTCGCCATCGAAGGACTGATGGCGTTCTTCCTCGAAGCCACGTTCGTCGGCCTGTTCTTCTTCGGCTGGAACAAGCTCTCGCGCATCGGTCACCTGGCGACCACGTTCGCGGTGGCGCTCGGCTCGAACCTCTCGGCGCTCTGGATTCTCGTGGCCAACGGTTGGATGAACAATCCGGTCGGCGCGCACTTCAACTACGAGACCATGCGCATGGAGCTCAACAGCATCTGGGAGGTGATCTTCAACCCGGTCGCCCAGGTGAAGTTCGTGCACACGCTCTCGGCCGGTTACGTGACCGCCGCCATGTTCGTGCTCGGCATCTCCGCGTGGTATCTGCTCAAGCGTCGCGACGTGCCCTTCGCGCTGCGCTCGTTCGCCGTGGCTGCCGGCTTCGGTCTCGCATCAACGCTCTCGGTCATCGTGCTGGGCGACGAATCGGGCTACACCACCGGCGAAGTGCAGAAGGTCAAGCTCGCCGCGATCGAAGCCGAGTGGGAAACGGCCAAGCCGCCCGCATCGTTCACGCTGTTCGGGTTCCCGAACCAGAAGGAAGAGCGCACCGATTACGCGGTGAAGATTCCCTGGGCCATGGGCCTGATCGCCACGCGCTCGATCGACACGCCGGTGATCGGTCTGACGCAACTGCGCGACGAGCACAAGGACAACATCAAGCGCGGCATGCTTGCCTTCGCGGCGCTTGAAAAGCTGCGCGGCGGCGACACGTCGCCGGAAGTGAAGGCCGAGTTCGAAAAGTACAAGGACGATCTCGGTTACGGCCTTCTGCTCAAGAAGTACACGCCCAACGTGGTCGACGCCACACCCGAGCAGATCCTCATGGCCGCCAACGACACGATCCCGCCGGTCGCGCCGGTGTTCTGGTCGTTCCGCATCATGGTCGGCCTGGGCTTCCTGTTCCTCTTCACGTTCCTGTGGGCGTTCTGGCTGTGCGCACGTCGCCGTCTGCTCAAGCCGCGCTCGGCCTGGTTCCTGCGCTGGACCGTATGGGCGATTCCGCTGCCGTGGCTCGCCGCCGAATTCGGCTGGATCGTCGCGGAAGTGGGTCGTCAGCCGTGGACCATTGCCGGCATTCTGCCGACGCATCTCTCGACGTCGTCGCTCTCGGCCACCGACCTTTATCTGAGCCTCGCGGGTTTCATCGTCTTCTACACCGCGCTGCTCGTCATTGAAATGTTCCTGATGGTGAAGTACGTCAAGCTCGGCCCGTCGTCGCTGCACACCGGCCGCTACCACTTCGAGACCGAAGGCGCGAACGGCACCGACCGCGCGGCCTCGGCCTGATCGTCAGGGAGACACGACATCATGATGATCGATTACACCGTACTCAAGCTGATCTGGTGGGTGCTCGTCGGCGTGCTGCTGATCGGCTTCGCCTTCTTCGACGGCTTCGACATGGGCACCGGCACGCTGCTGCCCTTCCTCGGCAAGACCGACGCGGAACGCCGCGTCATCATCAACACCGTGGCCCCCACATGGGAAGGCAACCAGGTATGGTTCGTGACGGCCGGCGGTGCCATGTTCGCCGCGTGGCCGCTCGTCTACGCCGCGGCGTTCTCGGGGTTGTACTGGGCGCTGCTGCTCGTGCTCTTCGCGCTGTTCCTGCGCCCCGTGGGCTTCGACTACCGCAACAAGCTGCCGAGCGCGCGCTGGCGCAATTCGTGGGACTGGGCGCTGTTCGTGGGCAGCACGGTGCCGTCGCTGGTCTTCGGCGTAGCGTTTGGCAACCTGCTGCTCGGCCTGCCGTTCTCGTTCGACAACACGCTGCGCTCCACGTACACCGGTTCGTTCTGGGCGTTGCTCAACCCGTTCGCGCTGCTGTGCGGCCTGGTGAGCCTGCTGATGCTGCTCACGCACGGCGCCGCGCATCTGCGCATGAAGGCAGACCCGCTGGTGGCCGAGCGCGCCGGTCGCATCATGCGTCTCACGGCGCTCGGCACGCTCGTGCTGTTCCTTGTGGCGGGTGTGCTCGTCGCCACGCACGTCGACGGCTTCGCCATCACGCAGATGGGCGCTACCGATGCACCGGCGAACCCGCTGCTCAAGCAGGTCACCACCGGCCCGGGACTGTGGCTCGCGAACTACCACACGTATCCGTGGATGATCGCCGCGCCGGTCGTCGCCTGCCTGTGTGCGCTGCTCGCCGCGCTGCTCGCCACCAGCCGCGCCTACGCCTGGACGTTTGTCGTCACCGGCCTGATGATGGCCGGCATCATCCTGACCGCCGGCTTCTCGATGTTCCCGTTCGTGATGCCCTCGGCCACCGCGCCGGGCAGCAGCCTCACGGTCTGGGATGCCACGTCGAGCCAGCTCACGCTGCAGATCATGCTGATTGCCGTGATCGTCTTCCTGCCCATCATCCTGCTCTACACCGGTTGGGTGTACCGCGTGATCCGTGGCCGCGTGACGATCGAGACGGTCAACGACAACCCGCACACGATGTACTGATCAAGGAGTCGCGACATGTGGTACTTCTCTTGGATTCTTGGCCTCGGCCTCGCACTCGCCTTCGGCATCATCAACGTGATGTGGTTCGAAGCGCACGATGACCTCGAGCGCCGCTCGCAGGAAGGCAACTGACGCCGCCGGCGATCTCGGCGAGAACGAAAAACGCGCCCGTGGGGCGCGTTTTTTGTGTGTGGCGCGCTCGGACGCGCCGCGGTTCACGATCAGCTCAAGAGCGTCTTCAGATCCTTGGCCATCGCGTCGACGGGTTCGTCCGGACGCATGAACAGGCGCAACTGGCCATTCGGATCGAACACATAGATGCCGGCGGTGTGATCGATGGTGTAGTTCGTCGGGGTGGAACCCTCGACCTTGTTGACCACCACGCGGAACGACTTGGTGAGTGCCTTGAGCGCAGCGTCGTCCGCCGGGCGCAAACCCACGAACGCCGGATTGAATGCCGGCACATACTGGCCCATCAGCTCGGGCGTGTCGCGCTGCGGGTCGACGGTCACGAAAATCACCTGCACGCGCTTGGCATCGTCCGGGCCGAGCTTCTGCATCACCTGGTTGAGCTCGGCCATCGTGGTCGGGCAAACGTCCGGGCAATGCGTGTAGCCGAAGAACATGACCACCGCGCGCCCCTTGTAGTCGGCGAGCGTGCGCGTCTTTCCCTGCGGGTCCTGCAACGAGAAGTCCTGCGCGAACTCCTTGTTGCCGGTGATATCGAGACTTTGGAACGTCGGACCTTCCTTGCCGCACGCAGCGAGCAGCACGGAGAGCCCCAGCAGCAACAACGCGCGACGCGACCAGATAAGCGCAAGATTCATGAACGAATGACCCCAGAACGTATGGAAAAAGTACCTTCCGAAAAGACAACAGGCGCGACGGCAAGGATACCGTGACGCGCCTGTCTTCGTGACTCGCATCGCCGCGGGCGGGCCCGCCGTCGATACAAGGCAGACGTCGTGTCAGCCCAACAGGAAGATCTGGACGTAGTGATCGACCAGCAAGGCCGCGAACAACAGCGACAGATAGACGATCGAGTAGCGGAACATGGAGCGCGAGAGCGCATCGGAATAGTTGCGCCAGAGCTTGACCGCGTAACCGAGGAAGATGCCCGAGAGCACCACGGCCGACACGAGATACAGGTACCCGCTCATGCGATGCGCGAACGGCAGCAGCGACACGGCAAAGAGCACCACGCTGTAGAGCAGTATCTGCAGGCGCGTGTACTTTTCGCCATGCGTGATCGGCAACATCGGCAGACCGGAGTTCACATAGTCCTGTCGGCGGTAGAGCGCGAGCGCCCAGAAGTGCGGCGGCGTCCAGACAAAGATGATGAGCACCAGAATCCACGCATCGGCCGGCACCGCACCGGTCACGGCCGCCCAGCCCAGCGCCGGCGGCATCGCGCCGGAAGCGCCGCCGATCACGATGTTCTGCGGCGTGGAAGGCTTGAGGATGATGGTGTAGATGAGCGCATAGCCCACGAACGTGGCGAGCGTGAGCCACATCGTGAGCGCATTCGTGAACGTGTAAAGCACTGCCATGCCGGCAGCGCCGAGGATCGTCGAGAACACGATGATCTGCCACGGCGCAATCTCGCCGCGCGCCGACGGACGCCAGGCAGTGCGGCGCATGAGCGCATCGACGCGTTGCTCGATCAGGCAGTTCACCGCGAAAGCGGATCCGGCGAGCAGCCAGATACCGATGGTGCCGCCGATCAGCACCTGCCACGGCACCATACCGCGCGTGGACAGGAACATGCCGATCACGGCACAGAAGACGGCGAGCTGCGTCACCCGGGGCTTGGTCAGCGCCCAGTACTGCGCGATACGGCTAGCCGGCGGATGGGGAAGGGTCGTGCTTTTCATACGTTCAGAGGCAATGCGCTACGCCGAGCCGGTCGGGGTGCCGGCAATGGGCGCGGCGGCCGGTTCCGCTGACGGGAGGGGCTTCTGGCGGGCCAAAAGGTCTGCCTGAGCCAGGCTGGCCGCAACGGGCGCCGCCTCGACATGGCGGGCGGCGCGAATGCGGTAGTTTAACATGACGAGCAAAAGCAACAGGATCGCCGCCCCGCCGTTGTGGGCGATGGCGTTGAGCAGCGGCCACTGGAAAACGATGTTGGACAGCCCGGTCGCGAATTGCACGACCACCAGTACCAACATCAGCGTCGCCGGCGTCTTGAGCGCCGCGTGACGCCGCAAGCGGGTTGCCAGCCACGCCAGGTAGGCGACCACCACCACGGCAAACGTCCGGTGCACCCAGTGAATCGCCACGAGCGCCTGCATCGGAATGACCTCGCCGCCGGCCGTCTTGCCCAGCTCGCGCCACAGCCGGAAACCGTTGTGGAAGTCCATCGGCGGCACCCACTGGCCCTGACAGGTCGGGAAGTCGGTGCAGGCCAGTACCGCATAGTTGGTGCTCACCCACCCACCGAGGGCGATCTGGAAGACGAGCAACGCCAGCCCGGCGAGCGCCGCCCAGCGCCAGCGCAGGGCCTCGGGGTCTGCCGCGACCTGGGTGAGCGGCATCTGACGCGACGCCAGCCAGGCAAGCGACCCGAGCAGAGTGAGGGCCAACATCAGGTGCGTCGTGACGATCACCGGCTGGAGCTTCATCGTCACGGTCCATGCGCCGAAGGCCCCCTGCACGCATACGAGGACGAACAGCCAGGTCGCGAGCCACGGGGATTGCTTCAGTTCGCGTCGCTTGACCCACGCCATCACCATCAGCACGATGATGAGCACCCCCACCGACATGGCGAAGTAGCGGTGGATCATCTCGATCCACGCCTTGACGAATGTCACCGGCCCGCTCGGCAGCAGCACCTGGGCGGCATGGATGTCGGCATGCGCCGCGAACGGCGACGACGTGCCGTAGCAGCCCGGCCAGTCGGGGCAACCGAGTCCCGAATCCGTCAGGCGCGTGAATCCGCCGAACATGATCAGGTCGAGCGTAAGAAAGGTCGTCACCCAGGCCAGCTTGCGGTACTTGCTAGGGTCGCGGCGCAGCAGCACCCAACCCAGCGGCAGTACGGCGATGCACAGGCCGATGAAGCCCAGTTCCAGAAGGTAAAGCATCGGTTTTACGTCAGTTCTTCGTTATTTCCAGCGCGTGGCGCCAGTCTCGTTCTCGCCGGCGGCATCGCCCCTCAACCCGTACCCGACCACTTGAGCAGTCGCGCCAGGTCACGCTTGATCTTGCCCGGGTCGGCGTTCTTCGGAAACGCCATCATCAGGTTGCCCAGCGGGTCGACAAGATAGATATGGTCGCGCAGGCCAGTGCCCTCCTGCGTCGGCAACCACGACGCGAGCGCGATCGGGTCGGCGCGCAGGCGGCGGGTGTCGGGATACGCGGTGTCGATCGTCTCCGGCACCGCGGCGCCATCCGTCAGCAGCCACAGCGTTTCCACGCGCGTGCGCTCGTTGCCCTGCAATACGCGGATCTGCCGCATATAGAAGAGCTTGCTCACGCAATTTTCGTCGCATGCGGCAGTATCGGCGCTGATCATCAGCCACTTGCCCTTGAGCGACGACAGCGCGAGCGACTCCCCCGTCTCGTCGTCGCGCACCATCAGCGACGGCAGCGGACGCTGCGGTTCGATCAGCTTGCCGTACGCCGACGTACCGCCTGCGGGCTTGAACACGTAGTACATCAGGTAAGCCGCGATTGCCGGTGCGGCGCACACCACAAACAGCAAAACCAACATGCGTCGCGCGCGACGGCGCTGCACCGGGTCGGTCGGGTCGACTCGCCCCGGGCGTCCGGAACTCACATCTGCACTCATGCTTGCCTCATGCCCGCTTGAAGTTGTCGGTGGCCGCCCCGAGGCGGCGGCCGCGTCGATACGCCAGACGCAGCCCCAGTAGCGCAAGGATCAGCGACATGCCGAACCACTGCGCCATATATCCATAATTGCGATCCGCGCCGCTCGCCGGCGCGGGCCAGTCGCGCAGCAGGTGATCGCCCGTGTCGTTCGTCTGCATGATCACGAAAGGCTGCAGCGGCAGCGACGTCTCGCGCGCATAGTCCGCGACATCCAGATTCTGGCGGATGCTCAATCCCGGCGCCGAACCGCCATGCCCCAACTCGAAGGCCCGCGACGGGTCGGGCTGCGCGAGGCCCTCGATCGTGACGTCGCCCGCCGGGGTTGCATAGGGCATGATCGACGTGCGGTCGCGCAAATCGCGCGGCAACCACCCGCGATTGACGAGCACCACCTGATTCGGCGAGATCTGCAACGCCATCACCACGTAAAAGCCAGGCAACTCGTTGCGCGGACGATTGTCCAGGTACACCACGCGATTCTGCAGAAAACGGCCGGTTACGCGGACGCGCCGGTTGGCCACGTCCGCCAGGCGATACGACTGCGCGCCCAGCGTGATCACGGGCGCCCGCTCGGCCTGCTCGATCTGCGCCTGTCGCGCCAGGCGCATTTGCGCGCGCTGGTATTGCCACACGCCGAGCGCCGCCGTAAGCAGCACGCCCAACAGAATCAGCAGCGCCGGTACCGGGCGCATGCCCCGCAAGAGGGTTCTCAACACTTGAATTCCTTGTCTGACCGCCGTTCGAGCGCGCCGGACACTCGCACCGCACACTGCATTGCAGCGTGCCAGCCTGTGCCCGTTGCCCGATAATGACGCATTCCCGTCATCGGACAAATCATGCGCATCATCGTTGCCATCGCCTTCGTCCTGATTCTCGGCAGTCTGGCGTCCGCATTATTCTTCATGATGCGGGACAAGGGCCGATCGAATCGCACCGTGCATTCGCTCATGGTGCGCGTCGGCCTGTCGGTGACGCTGTTCCTGCTCATCCTGTTCGCCAACTGGATGGGGTGGATCCACAGCACGGGCATACGATACTGAGTCTCGCGCCCCTCACCTGCGGCAAATCGCCGCACCGCACCCACGTCGTCCCGCCGGCGTCGCCATATCGCGCCATATCGCGCCGGGTCATGCCGGATCATGCCCGACGATACCGCCGGCCACCGCTCAAGGCGGTGCACTTCAGGTCGGTCCCGGCAAATTGTCGCCAGCGTCCAGGCCGTTTCGCGAGCGCTGCGACATAAAGCCGCATTTCGCACCGCCCCGCCGGCCGCCTGAATGAATACCCCTACTGGCGTGTGGCCATATCGCCTTCCGCCATGCGCTCATCTCGCGCAAATGGAAACGCCGCCGGAATCCGGCGGCGTTCCGACAGCGACAGGGCGCCCCGACGTCAGAGCCAGTAGACCACGACGTACAGGCCCAGCCACACCACGTCGACAAAGTGCCAGTACCAGGCCGCGCCCTCGAAGCCGAAATGGTGCTCGGGCGTGAAGTGTCCCTTCATCAGGCGAACCAGCATGACGGAGAGCATGATCGCCCCCATCATCACGTGAAAGCCGTGAAAACCGGTGAGCAGGAAGAACGTCGAGCCATATACGCCCGAGGTCAGCTTCAGGTTCAGTTCGGTGTAGGCGTGATGGTATTCGTAGGCCTGGAAGCCCAGGAACACGAAACCGAGCACCACGGTGGCGAACAGCCAGAAGATCGCGCTCGCCCGATGGTTGGCGCGCAGGGCGTGGTGCGAGATCGTGAGCGTGACGCCTGAAGTCAGCAGCAACGCCGTGTTGAGCGTCGGAATCGGCCACGGGCCCATGGTCTCGAACGCATCGATCACGCCGGCGGGGCCAGTGTTCGGCCACACGGCGGTGAAGTCAGGCCAGAGCAGCTTGTTGTCGAGATCGCCGAGCCACGGCATGGCCAGCGTGCGGGCATAGAACAGGGCGCCGAAGAACGCGGCGAAGAACATCACTTCGGAGAAGATGAACCAGCTCATCCCCCAGCGGTACGACACGTCGATGCGCTTGCCGTACAGACCACCCTCCGACTCGGCGATCGAGTCGCCGAACCAGCCGCGAAGCACCCACAATACCCACAGCAGGCCGACGAGCGCCGTCCACGGGGCCCACGATTGACCGTTCACCCACGCCGCGGCCGACGCCAGCACCACCAGCAGGCCGACACTGCAGCTCACCGGATGGCGCGAGGGGGCCGGCACGAAGTAGTAAGGCGCCGTTTGGTGTTGACCACTCATTCTTATCTCTCCAGGCTTGGTTCTCTTTGTCTATGCCGATTACGACGTCGCGAGCCGGATGGCGAGCTTCGCCAGCATCACCAGCGCCACGACGAACAGGATGCCCCCGATCAGTCCCGCCGCGATCAGATGCACAGGGTTGAGCTGCGCCATGTCGCGGTCATGATCGCGCCCCTTGCGCACACCGAAAAACGACCAGAACACCGCCTTGACGGTCTGGACGAAAGACAGCTTGCGCCGGGTCGCCTCCTTCAGGTCATCCATTGCCGCCCTTGCCTCCTCCTGTCGCTCCTGCGTTGACCCCACCCGCCGGCGCGCTCGTCGAAACGTCCGCGCGCTGGCTGGCATCGTTCTTGCCGAGATCGAAAAAAGTATAGGACAGCGTGATCGTGTTCACATCCTTGGGCAGCTTCGTGTCCACCACGAACACCACCGGAAATTCCTTGGCCTCACCGGCCTTGAGCGTTTGCTGCGTGAAGCAGAAGCACTCGATCTTCTTGAAGTAGCTCGCGGCCTGCGCGGGGGCGTAGCTCGGGATCGCCTGGGCACGCACCTCGTGCTGCTGCTGGTTCGCCACTTCGTACTCGATGGTCGCGATCTCGCCCGGATGTACCGTCAGGCTGCTCTTCGCCGGCTTGAAACGCAAAGGTCCCTGCGCGTTGGCATCGAACTCGACCGTGATCGTACGGCTCTTGTCCACCTGCGTATTACGGGCGGTAATCTCCGTGGCGCGATCGCCCAACTGGTTGATACCGACGAGATCGCAGAACGCCCGGTAGAACGGCACCATCGCGTAGCCGAAACCGAACATCACCGCGACCAGCAGCAGCAACTTGCTGAAGGTACGCACATTGATTCGTCGCAAACCGCCCATATCCGCCTTGAAGACCGCCGTGAAGACACCTCGTTGCTGCCGCGACCGCCGGGGCCACCCTGTGTCCCGCCCGGGCGGGACGCAGGGATCAGATACCGCCCATCAGCTTGGTCTTGATCATCACACCGAAGAAGAAGACCAGCACAACCGAGGCGAGAATCAGCCCGGTGCGCAGGTTCTTCGTTCGCTGTTCGCGACTTGCCGTCATGTTCATTGCACCTTCGGCGGGGTCTCGAACGTATGGAACGGCGCCGGGCTCGGCACGGTCCACTCGAGTCCTTCCGCACCGTCCCACGGCTTGGCTTCGGCGGCGGGGCCGCCACGCCATGTCGGCAGCGCAACGAAGAACAGGAAGTACACCTGCATCAGGCCGAAACCGAACGCACCGATCGTGGCGATCTGATTGAAGTCGGTGAACTGTGCCGGGTAGTCGGCATAGCGACGCGGCATGCCGGCGAGTCCCAGGAAGTGCATCGGGAAGAACGTCACGTTGAACGTGATCAGCGAGCCCCAGAAGTGGAACTTGCCACGCCACTCGTTGTACATGTGACCTGTCCACTTCGGCACCCAGTAGTAGAACCCCGAGAACAACGCGAAGAGTGAACCGGCCACCAGTACGTAGTGGAAGTGCGCCACCACGTAGTAAGTGCCGTGCATCTGAATGTCGAGCGGCGCCAGCGAGAGCATCAGGCCGGTGAAGCCACCCATCGTGAACACGAACAGGAAGCCGACGGCGAAGAGCATCGGGGTCTCGAACGTGAGCGAGCCCTTCCACATCGTGGCAACCCAGTTGAACACCTTCACGCCGGTCGGCACCGAGATCAGCATCGTGGCGTACATGAAGAAGAGCTGCCCCGTGACCGGCATGCCCGTCACGAACATGTGGTGCGCCCACACCATGAACGACAGGATCGCGATCGACGCCGTGGCGTACACCATCGAGCTATAGCCGAACAGCGGCTTGCGCGAGAACGCCGGGATCACCTGCGACACGATCCCGAACGCCGGCAGAATCATGATGTACACCTCCGGGTGTCCGAAGAACCAGAAGATGTGCTGGTACATCACCGGGTCGCCCCCGCCTGCCGCGTTGAAGAACGACGTGCCGAAGTGACGGTCCGTGAGCAGCATCGTGATGGCGCCCGCGAGCACCGGCATCACGGCGATGAGCAGATAGGCGGTGATCAGCCACGTCCACACGAACATCGGCATCTTCATGAGCGTCATGCCCGGCGCGCGCATGTTCAGAATGGTCACGATGATGTTGATCGCGCCCATGATCGACGAGGCACCCAGAATGTGCGCGCCGAAGATCGCCAGATCCTGTCCCGGGCCCATCTGCACCGACAGCGGCGCATACATCGTCCAGCCGGCCGCCGTGGCGCCGCCCGGCACGAGGAACGACGAGATCAGCAGCAGGCCGCCGACCGGCAGCAACCAGAAGCTGAAGTTGTTCATGCGCGCGAACGCCATGTCGGACGCACCGATCTGCAGCGGAATCATCCAGTTCGCGAAGCCTACGAACGCCGGCATGATTGCACCGAAAATCATCACCAGCCCGTGCATGGTGGTGAGCTGGTTGAAGAACTCCGGACGAATGAACTGCAGGCCCGGCTCGAACAATTCCGCACGGATCATCAGCGCCATCACACCGCCCGAGAGCAGCATGACGAACGAGAAGATCATGTACATCGTGCCGATGTCCTTGTGATTCGTCGCGAACAGCCAGCGACGCCATCCGTGCGGATGGTCGTGCGCGTGATCGTCGTGACCCGCCACGTGATCGTGAGCGATGGAACTCATACCCAATCTCCTTGCTTCGAACTGGTCGAACGACTTAACTGTTCTTCGCTGCGTCTGCGGCGGCCCCTGCGGCATTCGCCGACTTGTTGCCGCGTGCATCGCGCACCTGCGCCGGCTGAACCACGTCGCCGGTCTTGTTGCTCCACGAGTTGCGCTCGAACGTGATGACGGACGCAAGCTCCACATCGTTCAGATGCGACCAGTTGGGCATCGCGTTCTTGCCGTGCAGCACGATGCTGATGTGGTCGGCCACCGGACCCGTCGCGATCTTCGATCCGTCGAGCGCAGGAAACGCGCCGCCCCCCTTGCCGTTCGGCTGATGGCACACGGCGCAGTTCGCGGCGTAGACCTTCTGACCGCGCTCCATCAGTTCCTGCACGGTGTATGTCTTGTTCGGGTCGTCTGCGGAAGCGGCCATCTGCTTTTTCTGCGTGTCGACCCACTTGTTGTAATCCTCTTCCGAGACGACCTTCACCACGACCGGCATGAACGCATGCTCCTTGCCGCACAGCTCGGTGCAGAAGCCACGGTACTCACCGACCTTCTCGGCCTTGAACCACGTATCGCGCACGAAGCCCGGAATCGCGTCCTGCTTGATGCCGAACGCTGGCACGTAGAACGAGTGGATCACGTCATTGGCGGTGGTGATCAGGCGCACCTTCTTGTTGACCGGCACCACGAGCGGGTTGTCGACCTCCTGAAGGTACGTGTTGCCCTTCGCTTCCTGGCCGTCGATCTGGCTGCGCGGCGTGGCGAGCGTGGAGAGGAACTTGATGCCCTCGCCTTCGCCCTTCAGGTAGTCGTAGCCCCATTTCCACTGATAACCGGTGACCTTGATCGTCAGATCGGCATTGGAGGTGTCCTTCATTGCCACCACGGTCTTCGTGGCGGGCAGCGCCATGAGAATCACGATGATGAACGGCACGACCGTCCAGATCACCTCGACCGTGGTGCTTTCATGGAAATTCGCGGGTTGATGGCCCTTGGATTTGCGGTGCTTGAAGATCGAGTAGAACATCACGCCGAACACGCCGATGAAGATCACCAGGCAGATGATCAGCATCATGGTGTGGAGGCTGTGAAGCTCTTCCGCGAGTTTCGTGACCGGCGGCTGGAAGTTGAGTTCGTTGACGGCCGGCCCCCCCGGCATATCCGTGACCGCCGCCAGCGCCAGTGAGGGAGCGCCGGCGAGCAGTGAGGCGCCCGCAAGGAAAGCCGCCAAGGCGTGTTTCGTTGTTTTCATAGCTTCCTTACCCAAAATTACCATCCAAATCCTCCCTGGCGGTCGCCCGAGATCGTCTCCATCTCTCTCAGGCCTGTTGGGCAAGACAACGGCGCAGCTCGCGCGCAAACGTTTCGCGGCGATGCGGCGCAAGATAGGCGCCGACGGTGATCGAGCGGCCGCCCGAGCGCAATACGATGCGCGTGCGCGGCGGTGTCTCGACGTCGATGCGTACCCAGCGGGGAGTGAACTCGTACTGCGTCAACCTCTGTGCTGAACGTTGCTCGACCACAAGGCTCATGGGCGACAACCGAATGACCTCGTAATCTGTGGCATGCCGGGCATGAATGACGAACGCAACGCCCACCACGAGCAAGTCCAGGCCTGTGAACGGCAAGACCAACCACCCACCGCGCCACGCCGCAATCAAGGCAACACCCAGCGACACGGCGGCCAACGACAGGTAGAACAGGACAAACTGGCGCGGCGATATCGCGCAGTTGCGCTTGTGCGTCCATTCCTTCGTCACCGATCCGGCGTCGGAAGAAGAGGCTGCGAGCATCGCCGTCACCCGTGGGGCATTTTGGGTCTTTCATGTCCGACGGCCGGGAACCAACTGCGTCCGGGCCGCGACAAACTGCCGCATTATAGAACGCGCCTTCTCGAAGCGACAACATTGATACCGAGTATTTGGCGCGCCATAGCATTCTCCTGAACTCATTGATGCAAAAGGGAAATCCGGTAATTCCCCTAGCAGAAAAACATCGCTGCCACGCATCTACGGGATACTCCCTATGTGCCCCGCGTTTGACACAATGCAGCACGGAATCACTCGTTGCGGTGTCCTGAATACCCTTCGGTCCACCGCGATGCGCGCCCACAGTCACGCATGACGACCGGTAATCGCCGGTGTCCCCCGTTCCGGCATTCACGTCTCGCACAAATGCGCGAGACGCGATCCCGTCGAGCCGGCGTCGCTGCAATGCGGGATTCGTCCGATATCCATCAACAGTAGACGCTGCGCCCGATTTCACATGCGACGTTATGTCGCGCCTGCTGGCGGTGAGCCGTCGACGCCATGCGCCCCCAATGTCGCGACCTGCGGCGACACGCCGTACGCGCATCCCTTATCCGCATGCTACAAGCGAACATCGTCCCTACATCGCCATGCCATGCGTGCCACGCGCTGCACCACACCCCGTTCGTTCACCGACCATCTGAGCGCACTGCACGCGGCCAGCGACGTCGATGGCGTACGCGCCGCGCTGGTGCCGCTGTGTCGCGCGCTCAGGCAACGCTACTTCAGCTATCGCGGCCATTTCCCATTGCCGGGCGATGGCGTGGCCTTGCCACGACTCGGCAATCTGCCCCGAACGTGGGAGGCACAATACGAGCGGCGGCGATACGCCGCGATCGACCCGGTGCTTGCACTCGCCGCTCGTCAACTCACGCCCGTGGAATGGACGCCCGCGCTCTATGTCTCGCCTCAGGCGCGTGAGCTGCTGCGAGAGCAGCGCGCCGCGGGTTTGCGCGCTGGAATCACGTACCCCGTGTTTACCCCTTCCGGGGCATCCGGCACGTTGAGTCTGTCGTCGCCTCATGCGCCGGCGCGACGCCTTCGTGCAAGCGGCCCCCACGCCTGGGTGTTGCATGCGGGTGCCATGCTGGCCATGCACGTGCACGAAGCTGTCTGGCGCATCGTGCAACGCGACGCCCTGCGCGCGCATGCACCGGTTCTAACGCCGCGGGAGCGCGAATGCCTGCAATGGGTCGCACGCGGCAAGACGTCGTGGGAAATCGGGCGCATCCTCACCATTTCCGAACACGGCGTCGTTTTCCATTTGCGCAGTGTCATGCGCAAATTCAACGTCTCGAGCCGACATCGGGCGGCAAGGCTCGCCAGCGATTACGGCCTGCTCGATGACGGGCCGGCCACCGTGTCGTCACACGATCCGGGCCGCTCCTCGCCGCCCTCGCCCTCTTCGCCCTCCTCGCCCTCTTCGTCTTCCTCGCCACATTCGCGGTCTTCGCCATGCGCGCCATCCGCTGCACCGCCCGAGGCACCGTCCGTGCAAGTCCAGGCGCCCGCTCCCCCGCTGTCGCTTGTCACTTTCGGGTGGCCAGATCCGCGAGCGTCCTGTACCGCGTCAACGTGAACGTGTCGCTTGCGGCATTCACGAACGATCCTCCGCCCAACCGTCCGATCGGGCGAAGCCCGGCAAGATCGACTTGATGCGAGACCGGATCGAGCAGTGCGGCATCGACGTGCGCCGCCAGCACGGTCCCGAGCACGACCCACCCGCCGCCGGGCGACGCGCTGATTTCGATCACGTCGCGCACCCGGCACTCATATGCAACGGCCGCCTCCCGAACACGCGGCGGCCGGACGCGCGACGACGCGACGGGTGTCACACCGGCCAGATCGAACTCCGACTCCCCCGGGGGCAACGGCGCGGCGGAGAGATTCACGGCGTCGATATTCGACGCGCTGGCCACGTTCACAACGAACTCCGGCACGGCCTCGATGTTGCGGAGCGTGTCTTTCTTTCGCTTCGGCGGGGGCGGCACCACCGGGCAGAACAACACGGTCATCGGCACACAGCACACCCCCATGAAGTATGCGTACGGCGCAAGATTCAGACGCCCTTCGGCGTCGACCGTACTCACCCACGCAATGGGGCGCGGCAGGATCGTGCTCATCATGAAGTTGTAGATACTCGACTCGTCGAGCGTAGTTGGGTCCAATTCCATGTCGCCGCTCCGGTTGGCGCATCGCGCCGATTGATAGGGACGATTGCTGCGCTCGCACGCTCGTGGTGAACGAGACATCTGCGCTGTCTGAGGTGTCGGATGTGTCCGGGCCGTCAGGAGCACGGGTTTGAGCGACGTGAATCCGTCAACCATCCTCCTCGACCATGCGCACGACATCGTCGGCGCATCCCCATGACAACGTGAATCCACCGCCGCCGTGTCCGTAGTTGTGGAGCAACCTCGCATGCCGCGAGTCGCGCGCCACGCGCACCGTCCGCCGCACGGGCCGGAAACCGACCCGCGCTTCGATGACGCGAAGTCGCGCCACCCCCTCGCACAACCGCGAGCAACGCTCGACAATGTCGTCGATTCGCGCGTTGCCAACGAGCGTCGATGTGAGTTCCGCGTCGGCCGTTCCACCGAGAATGACGTCATGCCCGCGATCGACGATATAGGATGGTGCGACCGGGTCGGAATCGTCGATGAAGCAGCCCTTCACGCACGGGTCACTCGCCGCGCGCAGCACCACGGCTCGCGACAACGCTAGGTCGTCGTCGCCGAAACGTCGGCTGCCGTAACCACAGCAATTCACCACCCAATCCGCCTGATCGAGCAGAGGTATGGGGTCGTCGACCCGTGTCAGCACGCACCGGCCGCCGGCGTCGAGAAAGGTATTCATGAGATAGCGCAGATAAACGGCGGCGTCGGCAACGGGCACGTCCATCCGGTACGCACATGCAAATCCTTCGGGAACGTTGTGCGGTGCGACCCGGCTGAGGCGGCGAGCGCATTCGGCCCACCATGGCGCTCCCGCGTCGTGACGAAAGTACTCGGTCAACGCTCGCATGCGGATACCCGATGACGCATCCTCAGCGAGCCGGGCCATCGTTGCGTAGGTTTTTCCGGCGCGAGCCAGATAAACAAAGTCCGGCGCCTGATAGAACGGATGCCAGATCGCGGCGGCAAGTGCCGAGGTCGTCTGCGACGGCCCCTCGGCGGCATGCACCTCGACATCACATCCTGCCAGGCAAAGCGCTACGGCACTGGTCAGTCCGCTGACGCCTGCGCCGAGCACGACGACCTGTCGACGACGCGTCATGGTCGCGCATCCGCCTTCCCGGCGAGCCGCCGGTTGTCTTGCGTATGGTGTGGCCCGACATCCAGGATGTCGGGGGCGCCATCCAATGGCGCGTGTTCCGACGCCTGTGCGGATTTGAGCCCGCTGCCCGTGCCGAGCACCACCACGCGCGCTCCCGGTGCGATCAGCCCGCTTGCCAGACAATCGCGCAGCGCGGCGTAGCCTGCCGCCGAAGATGGCTCGAACCAGAGGCCAAACTGCTGCGCGAGGGCGCGCGAGGCCGTCATGATCTGTGCGTCGCTGATCACAACGCAATCGCCACGCGTCGCCCGCAATGCGCTCAATGCAGCGAAGTGATCGCGCGGACGCTCGACACAGAGGCTGTCGGCCACCGAATCGGGATGCACCGCAACCGGCGCGTCCGGCAGGTCGATGTCGCGGTGTCTCCCGTGCACCCGCCAGTCTCGCGCAATGCTGTTCGAGCACTCGGCTTGCGCGGCGAGCAATCGGGGGACGGACGACGTGATGCCAAGGGAGAACAGATCGAAGAATCCCGTTGCGATCCCGGATAGCAGGTTACCGTCTCCCGTCGGGACGATTACCCAATCCGGTACTTGCCAATCGAGCGACTCCGCAATTTCGAATGCACACGTCTTCTTTCCCTCTCGAGTGAACGGATTGACGCCGGTGTTTCGGCAGCAGACCCGCGCGTCGTCGGCCATCCGCTCCGCAATATCGAACGCGGTGTCATACCCGCCCTCCACCAATCGAACCGTCGCGCCATATGCGCGGATCTGCGCCAGTTTCGCCGACGGCGCCGTGGCGGGCACCAATACGGTCGCACCCATGGCATGCGACGCTGCGATGCAAGCGAGCGATGCACCGGCGTTGCCGGTCGACGCCGTGACGACTCGCGTGCATCCCGATCGTCTCGCCGCGGCGAGCACCAGCTCCGTCGCCCGGTCCTTGAGCGAACCGCTCGGGTTGCGCGCCTCGTCCTTGACCCAAAGGTGCACGCCGCGCTCGACACCGCAGTCGACCAGCGGCGTTCCGCCAACGGCCAACCGGCTGCGCCAGCGGGCTTCGACAGGCAAGAGAGCCGCGTAGCGCCACATGCCCTGGCCACGGAACGCACGGAGAAGATCCGCCGCGGCGGGCGAATGGCTGTCGGCTTTGCGTTCGACCCGCAGATTCTGGCCGCACACATGACAACGATACCGAATGCCATCCCACGGTTGCGGCGTCGCGCATCGCACACAGACATAGTGGTAGGAAAACGCGCAGGTCATGCCAGACACCCCGGGTTAAGCAAATGGGCCATCACGGCGTTCTGCGCATGAAGCCGATTCGCCGCCTGCGCGAAGACCCAGGACGAGAGCCCATCGATCACGTCTTCCGAGACTTCCTGCCCGCGGTCGGCCGGCAGGCAATGCATGTAGCCCGCACTCGGCGCCGCGCCTTGCATCACCCGCGCATCGATGCGCCAGTCGCGGTGGCGCTCGAAGACATCGCGCATCGCGGCTTCATCGACGGATTCCCCAGGTCGCTTCGGGAGATGCGCAAGACTGCACCACGACTTCGCGTAGACGACATGCGCACCGTCCACGCCGGCCGGCAATTCGTGCGTGACGCGAACGGATGCGCCGGTCTGCCCGGCAATCTGCGCCGCCGCCTGCATTACGTGAGGATCGAGCGCGAAAGCGGGGGGGGTGCGCCAGCGTCACATCCATCCCCGTTTTGACCGCTGCGAGCAACAAACTCTGCGGCACCGCCACCGGCTTGTGCCAGCTTCCCGAGTACGCCCAACTAATGCATAGCCGTCGGCCCGGGAGTTCGCCCAGCGCTTCGCGCATCGTCATCACATCCGCCAGCGCCTGACATGGATGAAATCGATCGCATTCCATATTGATGAGCGGCACGTCGCTCCACTGCGCGAACGCCTCGAGATGACGATGCGCCGCGCCGTATACCCATCCTGCGGGCTCGCCGTACATGCGAATCGCGATGGCATCGCCGTACGACGAGAGGACTCGGGCGACGTCGGCGATGCGCTCCGTCGCGTAGGGAATTTCGGCGTCCGGAAGCGCCGGCGTATAGATGCCGTGACGCGGATCGAGCACCACCGCGTGCCCACCCATTCGCGACAACCCGGTCTGGAAGCTGCTTCGCGTACGCAACGACGCGTTGTGGAAGAGGAAGTAGATCGTACGGCCATGCAACACCGCTTCCGTGTGAATCGGATAGCGTCGCTTGAACGAAAGCGCGGCTTCAAGCAACGCGCAATAGTCCGCCGCGCGCATGGTCATGTCGGGCGCCAGCCAATGGCAAGTCACAGGTGCCTCCTCATCCTCATCATTCGGGGGGCCGCCAGCGACCCACGCGATGCGCAAACCGCTGCGTGCACGACATGCCGAGCCGCTCGAACAGGCGCCTCGGCACCAATGCCGCCTCCATCATCTGCACGCCGACCTGCAGCGGATCGACGCTGTCCCGGAGAATCCGATCCGCATCGCGCGACGTCACTCCCACGGCACACAGATGCGCGTGCCACGTGGGAAGCTCGGGCGCGAGAAAGGCCATCATCAACTCCGGCACGATCGCGTCGAGAAAAGCGCGCTCATCCGGCGACAGCAGGGGCACCCACTCGCCGACGAAGCGCACGAAGGCCGCTTGATGTCGCATCTCGTCCGCGCCATGTTCGGCCAGCAACGTGCGCACCGGCGCGTAGACGCTGTCGCCTGCGCCCGCCTCACGCAGCGTGCCGGTAATCAGCGTCTCGGTGATCGCCGCCGCTGCCACGACGGCCGTCGCCCGAGAGGGTAAGGGGGCGGCTTCGCACAACGCCATCACCCGCGTGACGCTGAGCGACGAACATTGCGTCAGCGCATATCCGGTGGCCACATGGCAATGGCGGCGAAAGCGCTCCATCATCCACGTATGAAATCCCTCATCTGTATAGATGGCGAGGAGATCGTCGCGGGTCACCGACCGGATGCCCGGGATGTCGAGCATTTGTTCAACGGCGCGATTGACGATATGCAGCTCGACGCGCTCCGTCCGGTTCAGATAATCGGCCAGACGCAACGCACTCAGATGTTGTCGCGTTGCTTGTCCCCGCGCGCACACCAGCGGATGCATGGCATACGGCATGAGCGACACGTTGAACAGCAGATCGTCAGGCCGAAGCGCGGGGAACGGCGTCTCCGTTGCGCAGCGCGTGACGGCCGCGACCTCGCGCCACGGTCGCAGCTCGGGGCGGCATCCGGGGGCGTCGATCGATGATGGATCAGCCATGCGCCTCCCCCACTGGAGCTGGTGTTGGCGGATGCGACGCAAGGGACACCAGACCGGCGCGCTCGGGACCGAGGCCGATACCCGCCAGCGGCGCACCGATATGTCGTTCGACGAACTCGATGAAGCCACGCATGGCAGTGTCCAGTGTTCCGTTTCTGCTGCGCGCGATGGCGCTTTCCGTCAACCCCGTGTAGATCTTCAGTTCGGACGCCCCACCGCCGGACAGGGCGTCGCGTTGCACCCTGACGGGCACACCTTGGTAGGTCGACTGAAAATAGTGCGTCAGACAGTCCACCTTGTTGAGGTAGACACAGTCGACGGCGTGCATCCTGACGACGTCGTTCAGCGCGGCGAGATCCAGGATGCCGATACGGCGTGGCCGCCCCGTGCCCGTGCCATATTCGCCAGTGAGCATGCGAAGCGCAGTGCCGACATCAAGCGGATCCTGGGACCGCAACAGCATGTCGGGAGAATGACGTTGCGCCTCTTCAATGATCCCCACCCGCGATTGCGACGCCTCATGGCAATACTGCGCGGAACGCTCGCCGCCGAGTTCCGACGGGAACGGACCACGCCCGACGCGCGACATGATGGCCTTGGCCACCCCAATGGTTCGGCGGTGGAATTTCGGCGGCAGGTCGCCGCCCACATACGCATAGGCCGGCACCGTGTGACTCGACGTGACGAAGGGCTGCGTGCCGTCGACGACGTCGAGCAACACCGACTGGGCGCCTTCGAACAACACGCGCCCGCCGGCCATCACGCGACGGGTGAGCCAGCTCCGATCCGGCTCGAGATAGGGACGCAGGGTGTGAGCGACCTTCGGCAGGCTCAACAACAAGTCCGACAGCTCCGCCATCCAGGGGCACGCGCCGCCCTCCGCGTTGATCATGCCCGTGAGCACCCGGCGCATGGCCATCACCGTCTGCGCCTCCCGTTCTAGCAAATCTCCGAACATCAGATTGACGCGCGTATCGTTGCGCACGCGCAAGGCGCGATCGGCGTAGCACGGGCCGATACCGTTGCCGGTCGTGCCGATGGTGTCGCTGCCGCGACGGTCATGCGCAATGTGATGAGGCTGAACCAGCGCAGCTCTCGCACTGATGTGCAGCCGTCCCTCCAGCGAGATCCCCATGTCGTGCAACTGCTCGATTTCGTCAGCCAGCTTCCAGGGATTGATGGCGCAGCCCGAGCCGATGTAGAGCTCGGCATGCGGGTGGAACACGCCGGACGGCAATTGCTTCAGGGCAATCTTGCCGAACGGCGTGTCGATGGTGTGTCCCGCATTGGCGCCACCATTGAAGCGGCCGATCACGTCGTAGTCCGGCGCCAGGGCGTCGATGATTTTTGCTTTGCCTTCGTCGCCATATTGCAGGCCGACCAGGACGTCGGCATAGCCTGCTGCGCACTTGGATGCGTGGTTGGAACAGCGGGAGACAGTGTTACAGGTTGCGGAGGTCATGCGCGTTGCATATCAAGGAAGAAACGAGGGACAGGTGCTTGCCGAGCC
>OFTX01000317.1_pt1 | contig 27799 bp, 28 predicted proteins | sample 1775051 | NCBI WGS metagenome assembly OFTX01 (sample SAMN08195772, study PRJEB24354) | sludge metagenome | isolation source: sludge from phenol fed wastewater aerobic bioreactor A | place: India: Nagpur | collected 2016-09-15
CGGCGCGCGAGGTGCTGTCCAAGGAAGGCAATTTCGTGCGGCCGATGTACACGCCGGGGTTTGCCGCGCCCGAGATGTACCGGCGCGATTCGGCGCTGGGCCCCTGGACCGACATCTACGCCATCGGCGCATGCATGTACGCCTGCATGTACGGCTACCCGCCACCCGAGGCGCCGCAGCGCCAGACCAAGGACCGCCTGGCAACGTCGCTGCAGAAGCTGCGCGGCGTGTATTCGGACAATCTGATCGAGCTGGTGGAGTGGTGCATGGCGCTGAGCCCGCTCGATCGTCCCCAATCGGTCTTCACCTTGCAAAAAGAGCTCTCGCGCGAGGGCGAGCGCCGATACACGCGGCTGTCCATGGCTGAAAAAATGCGCATGCAACTCGATTCGCTCGTCTCCGACGTCAAGAAACCCTCCTCACCCAAGCCCACCATCGCCGCGGCCACGGGAGCGCGACCCAAATGAAATTCTCCGTCTTTCAACTGAGCCGCCAGGGCGGCCGCGCGACCAACGAGGACCGCATGGGCTATGCCTACACGCGGGATGCCTGCCTGTTCGTGCTGGCCGACGGCATGGGCGGGCATCCGCAGGGCGAGGTGGCGGCGCAGATTGCCATCCAGACGGCGGCCGTCAAGTTCCAGAACGAAGCCAAGTCCGTCCTGCCCGACGTCGGCGCCTTCCTGAGCAGCGTGGTGACCGAGGCGCACGAGCAGATCGTGCGCTATGCCGCCCGGCGCGGCATGATGGACGCCCCGCGCACCACACTGGCCGTGGTGGTGGTGCAGGAGGGGCAGGCACGCTGGGTGCACTGCGGCGACTCGCGCATCTACCTGGTGCGCAACAGCAAGCTGCTGGCGCGCACGCGCGACCATTCCTACCGCGAGCTGCGCGAGGCCATGGGCAGCGAGGAGCCGGTCAACCGCAACGTGCTGTTCACCTGCCTGGGCTCGCCCGCGCGGCCCATGTACGACGTCTCCAACGCGATGACGCTCGACAGCGGGGACCGCATCATGCTGTGCTCGGACGGCCTGTGGGATTCGCTCGACGACAAGACCATCGTGCAGGTGCTCTCGCACCAGCGCGTCTCCGACGCCGTACCCATGCTCGTGGACATGGCGCTGCGCAAGGCGGGAAGCAACAGCGACAACGTCACCGCCGTGGCGATGCAGTGGGAGACCCCGGGTATCCCCGACGCGGCCGAGGGCGAAGCGATCGACACCGGCACCGACGAGACCTTTGCCTCTACCATCCAGACCGACGAATTCGAAACGGGCGACAATTTCCTCGACGAGGAAGCGATCGAGCGATCGATCGCCGAGATCAACGAAACCATACGGCGCACGGCCGCACGCAAGTCGCAAGGCTGAAGCAGCGGTCGCGCACCCATTGCGCCGGGTCCTCGCGGCCCGAAACGAGGGCCATCCATGACTTCCAGTTACAGCCGCAGCGGCGGCAGGGCGTTTGACCAGCTTCGCCCCGTGCGCATCACGCGCCACTACACCATGCACGCCGAGGGTTCGGTGCTCATTGAATGCGGAGCAACCCGGGTGCTGTGCACCGCCTCGGTGGAAGACAAGGTGCCGCCGCACAAGCGCGGCAGTGGCGAGGGCTGGGTGACGGCCGAATACGGCATGCTGCCACGCGCCACCAACACCCGCGGCAGCCGCGAAGCGGCCAAGGGCAAGCAAAGCGGGCGCACACAGGAAATCCAGCGCCTGATCGGCCGCAGCCTGCGTGCGGTCTTTGACCTGAGCAAGCTCGGCGAGCGCACGATCACGCTCGACTGCGACGTGCTGCAGGCCGACGGTGGCACACGCACCGCGGCGATCACCGGCGCCTGGGTGGCCGCATACGACGCGGTGGCGACGCTGATCAAAAACGGCGCCATCGTCGAAACGCCGCTCACGGGCGCGGTGGCCGCAGTGTCCGTGGGCATCGTGCAGGGCACGCCGCTGCTCGATCTGGAATACGTCGAAGACTCGGCCTGCGACACGGACATGAACATCGTCATGACCGGCGCCGGACACTATGTGGAGCTGCAAGGCACGGCCGAGGGGGTGGTCTTCTCGCGCGCGGAGCTCGATCGCCTGCTGCAACTGGGCGAATCGGGCATCGCGCAGTTGCTCGCTCTGCAGCAACAATCGCTCTCGGAATAAGAGCTGTTCGCGCTTGTCCAGATAGGTCTTCAGCCCGTTTTGACATGAAACTTGTTCTCGCCTCACACAACCCCGGAAAACTGGCCGAACTGCAGGTGCTGATGGCGCCACTGGGCGTGACGCTGATCGCACAAGGAGAATTGGGCGTGGGCGAACCCGAGGAACCGTTTCACACCTTCGTGGAAAACGCGCTCGTGAAGGCGCGCCACGCCAGCCGCGCCACCGGGCTGCCCGCGATGGCCGACGACGCCGGGCTGTGCGTGCAGGCCTTCGGCGGCGAACCGGGCGTGCAGACCGCCACCTACGCCACACGCTTCGGTTATGAAAAGAGTGATGCGAACAACGTGCGCGCGCTGCTGGAGCAGATGCAGGACGTGCAGGACCGGCGCGCCAGCATGGTCAGCACGCTGGTGGCGCTGCGCTCGCCGCAAGACCCCGAGCCCCTGATTGCCGTGGGCCGCGTGAACGGAGAGATCACGCGCGCGCCGCGCGGCAGCGGCGGCTTCGGGTTCGACCCCGTGATGTTCATTCCCGAATTCGGCAAAACCTTCGCCGAACTGCCCACCGAAGTCAAAAACGCCCACAGCCATCGGGGTCGTGCGGTACGGCAGATGCTGGCGCTCATGCGAGAGTACTGGCTGTGAACCCGCCCCAGGGCGGGTGAAAATTTGAATGTTTCAGGGCTCCAGCGCTTATCCATCAGGCGCTGGCAGCTATCGTTTCAGGAATACCACCCATGACCACCGAAACCACGCCGCTGCAGGACGTGCAGCACTACATCGGCCCCGGACCGCTGCGCCTGCCCAGCCTGCCGCCGCTGTCGGTCTACGTGCACATTCCCTGGTGCCTGAAGAAGTGCCCCTACTGCGACTTCAACTCGCATGCGCTGCAGGAAGGCGAAGGCGCGCCCGAGGCCCGTTACATCGATGCACTCACCGCCGACCTGGAAGCCGCGCTGCCGCTGGTCTGGGGCCGCACCGTGAGCAGCGTCTTCATCGGCGGCGGCACGCCCAGCCTGTTCTCGCCCGAAGCCATCGACCGGATCATCGCCATGATCCGTGCGCGGCTCATGCTCGAAGCGGGCTGCGAGATCACGCTGGAGGCCAACCCCGGCACCTTCGAGAAAGACCGCTTCAAGGCCTTCCACGACGCAGGCGTCACGCGTCTGTCGATCGGCGTGCAGAGCTTCAACGACCGGCACCTGAAAGCCATCGGCCGTGTGCACGATGCGGCCCAGGCACGCGCAGCGGCCGAAGAAGCCGCGCAGTGCTTCGAGACCTTCAACCTCGACCTGATGTATGCCCTGCCCGGTCAGAGCGTGGCTGACCTTGAAAACGACGTGCACACGGCCTTGAGCTTTAAGCCGCCGCACCTGTCGATCTACCACCTGACGGTGGAGCCCAACACCCTGTTCGCCAAGTACCCGCCGCGCCTGCCCGACGACGACACCGCCTGGGAGATGCTGGACCGCATCACGGCGCTGACGCAGGAGGTGGGCCTGGCGCGCTACGAGGTCTCGGCCTACGCGAAGAACGCCCACCGCTGCACGCACAACATCAACTACTGGCAGTTCGGCGACTACATCGGCATCGGCGCCGGGGCGCACGGCAAGCTGAGCTTCGCGCACCGCGTGATGCGCCAGGTGCGCTACCGCGACCCGAAGCAATACATGGACCACGCGCTCGCGGGTCACGCCGTCGCGCAGGAGCACGAGGTGAGCAACAAGGATCTGACCTTCGAATTCATGCTCAACGCGCTGCGCCTGAGGGACGGCTTTCTGGTGCGCGACTTCTGCACCCGCACCGGCCAGCCGGTCACGGCCATCACGCCGGGCCTGAAGGCCGCCGAAGCCAAGGGTCTGATCAAGACCAACCTCGTGCACATCCAGCCGACCGAGCGCGGCTTCGACTTCCTGAGCGACCTGCAGGGCCTGTTCCTGCCCGCTTGAGCCTTAGCCGCAGCGCACGGCCAGCACCACGCCCTGGGCATCCACGTCCAGGTTGAGCCGCTCGCCGTTGAATTCCTTGGTGACCACCTGCCCCGGGTGCAGCACCCGCGCCATGCGCGCCCCGGCGGCCACGCGCGCCTGCTCCACCACCTGCGCGCTGGCGCTCTTGCCAAGCGCCGAGCGCGCCGCGTCGGCCTTGCAGGTGCCGCCGACAGGCGCATCGCTGCGCCCCAGCGGCGCGGGTCGAGGCGCAAAGCCAGCCGTGGAACACGCCGCGACGACGGCCGCCAGGGACACCGTCAACCAGAGTCTGCCCATCATATTCATCTCCATCCTCATTGAACCACTGGCACCGCATCCAGCCCCAGCCGTCGTATTGTGGCTGCCGCTTCGTTGGCCTGCACCGTCGAGGTGAACGGTCCCACCCGCACGCGCTGCAACACCTTGCTCCCCGGGCGCGTCAGGACATCCACCTCGACCGGCAACCCCTCCTTGCGCAGGCGCTCGCGGGTTCGCGCCGCGTTAGCCGGGTCGGCAAAGGCGCCGACATGGATATAGAGCTCGCGCATCTGCGAGACAGGCTCCGGCGCTTCAGCCGGCTGCGGCCCTTCGCCGGCCTTCTGCCCGGCTCGCGACGGCGCGAGGTACGGACCACCGGCCGTCCTGGTTTTTCTTCCAGTGGTTGCGGTTTCATGGCCCTTCGCTGCCAAGGTGGCCAAGGCGGCCTCGGTTTCACCCTGCACCGCTTGTGCTTCGTTCACATCGAACGGCGGCACCCTGGCAAACTCGGCTTGCTGCTCCGACGGCGGCGGCGGCGTCTGGGCTACCGGCACTGGCGGCTGTGGCGCGACCGTCACCGCCCCCGTCACCTCGAGCGCGCCATGCCCTGGCACCGGGCCCAGCCTGCCAGCGCCGCCCCATGGCAAGGCAAGCATCGCTGCGGCCGCGCACGCCAGCACACCCAGCGCTGCAATCAGCCACATCCTGCGCGGGGAAGGCGCGGCCGACTGCAGTTGGTCCAGTGCCTGCTGCATCGTCCGCGATCGCGCCACCACCGTCTCGATACGGCGCCGCGCATCACGATGAACCAGGGCATCGCCCCACAGACCGAGCGCCATGACGCTGGCCAGCCACAGCGCCATCACCACACCCGCGAGCACACCCCCCGGCAGCAGCGCCCGGTCGTGCGCGAACACCACGGCCGCCACGGCCCCCCATGCCCATGCCAGGTAAACCACTAGCCCACGCCACAATGAACGGAACGCCAGCCACATCGGCCCCGCGATGGCCGCCGCCCAGTTCCACAACGGGATGGCGCGGCCCGCCGCATCGAGTCGTGCAAAGGCGGACAGGTAATGCTCAACGCCCGATGTCCCGATGGCTGCCATGCCGAGCTGGGTAGCCAGACGGGCCGGACCGTCCGGCTGCTCGGGCGTGCCAGCCGATTGGGGTAATGTTCCGGCGATCGTGTCCTGCATGAGCGATGGATGACTGGGCGCGTCGGCCTCGAGCCCAACAGCGCAGGAATTATGCGTTACCCGCCTTCCACACGCCCCGCCCCGCGCCCATGGCTGTGCTCGCGGCAGCACACATATATCATTGGCTGTCGTGCATCGCACCCATTGCGTGTATCGTGCGAACCCCGCGCGAGAGTGCAAACGCAAAGCTGCTGCACTCGCGCGACCGAATTTGAACGATACCTTGCCCCGTAGCGGGATTGTGGGTGCCCGTGTTTCCGCCATCAGTACCCATGCCAGCTCACCGCGCCACGGACAGAACTTCGCCACGGGCCAGCGCCCAGCCTCACCTCGGGCCGGATGCGTTTGCCGCCCTCGTGGCCCACATTCCGGGCACGGTGTTCCGCTCGGAAGCCGCGGCGCCCTGGCAGGTGCGCTTCATGAGCGGCACCCACGAAGTGAGCACGGGCCGCGGCGTGCATGAGTACCTTGCGGACGGCGAGCTCTACCTCACGCTCATCCACCCGGACGACCGCCCGGGCTTCACGCAGACCTTCTCGCAGGCGCTGGCCGAGCGCCGCCCTTACGTCGCGGAGTATCGGGTCCTTCACTGCGACGGCAGCTGGCACTGGGCACGCCAGCACGCCAGAGGTGTCTATGCCGAAGACGCAACCGCCCTGTTCGTGGACGGTGTGATCTTCGACATCAGCGCCGAACGCAGGGAGCAGGAAAGGGTCAGGAAACTGGCCAATGCGCTGCCCGTTGCCGTCTACCGGTCCCGGCTCGACGAAAACGACCGCCCCCGCATGCTGTACATCAGCGACGCGATCGAGCAGCTGACGGGCTACTCGGCGCAAGCCGTCATGGCGGACCTGCTCATCCTCTTCTCGCGCATCCACCCGAAGGACCTGCCCGGCTTCGTCGCGGCCGACACCCAGGCCTTTCACGCCCGCGCGGAGTTCGCCCAGGAAGTACGCTTTTTTCGCGCCGATGGCCAGGAGCGCTGGATGTCCGTCAAGTCCTCGCCCTACACGACGGAGGACGGCGAAATCGCCTACCAGGGCTTCATGGAGGACATCACCGAGCGCAAGCTGGCCGAAGAGAGGGTGCGCGCGAGTGAATCCTTCCTGCAGCAGATTTTCGACACGTCCAACGTCGCGATCTTCCTGGTGAACCCGCAGGGCATCATCACGCGAGCCAACCGCAAGATGGCGCAGATGTTCGGGTGCACCATCGAGCAGCTCACCGGCGCACCCTATGTCAGCCTCGTGGACCCCGTGGAGCGCCAGGCCAGCCACCGGAAGATGCTGGCCCTGCTCGCCAGCGACATCGATTCGGTCAACCTCGAGCGGCTTTACCTGCGCCACGACGGAAAAACATTCTGGGGCAACCTGACGGGCAAACGCTTCAACGGCAGCGACGGCACCGAATACGGACTGATCGGCGTGATCATGGACGTCAGTGAACGCAGGCGGGCCGAGGAGGAAGTGCGCAACCTCGCGTTCTACGATCCGCTGACCAACCTGCCCAACCGCCGCCTGCTGCTCGACCACCTGCAGACGTGCATCGATGCATCCACGCGCAACGGCCTGTACGGCGCGCTGATCTTCATCGACCTCGATAATTTCAAGACACTCAACGACTCGCTCGGGCACGACGTCGGAGACCAGCTCCTGCGGGCAGTGGCCGGACGCCTGCAATCGGTCGTGCGCAAGGGCGATACCGTGGCGCGCCTGGGAGGCGATGAATTCGTCGTCGTGCTCGGCAGCCTGGACGCGTCCGCCCTGATCGCCGCCAGAATGGCCAATGGCGTGGGGCTCAAGATCATCGAGCAGATGAACTCACCCTACGAGTTGCAGCACAACGCGGTGCGCAGCACCCCGAGCCTGGGAATCGCCCTGTTCAGGGGCAACGAATCGAACATCGACGAACTGCTCAAGCATGCGGACCTCGCGATGTACCAGGCGAAGACGGGCGGGCGCAACACCCTGCGCTTCTTCGACCCCGAGATGCAGGAGCGCATCAACGCCCGCGCGCTGATCGAGAGCGAGCTGTACGACGCCATGGAAAAGCGGCAATTCCTGGTGTACCTGCAGCCACAGGTGAACATCTACGGCGACTGCATAGGCGCCGAAGCCCTCGTGCGCTGGAACCATCCGGTCAAGGGCATCATTTCTCCGACACAGTTCATCGCCATTTCCGAAGAGACCGGGCAAATCCGCGCCATCGGCCACTGGGTGCTGTACGAAGCCATGCGCCTGCAAAGGCGGTGGCAGGCCAACATCGCGACGCGGGACATCGTCGTCGCCGTCAACATCAGCGCGCGACAGTTTCACCTGGCCTCTTTCATCAACGAGATAGAGCAACTGCTGGAAAGCACCGGCGCAGACCCGAGCCGACTGCAATTCGAACTGACCGAAAGCGTGCTCCTGAACGACGCTGACGACGCCATCGCCAAGATGCTGGCGATGCAGGCCCTGGGCATCGGATTCGCGCTCGACGATTTCGGAACGGGTTACTCGTCGCTTGCCTACCTCAAGCGCCTGCCGCTGCGCCAGATGAAAATTGACCAATCGTTCGTGCGCGACATCCTGAGCGACCCGAACGACCTGGCCATCTGCCGCTCCATCATCGTGCTCGCCGCCAGCCTGGGCCTGCACGTCATTGCCGAGGGCGTCGAAACCCGGGAGCAATGGGAGCTGCTGCGCGCGGAGGGCTGCGAAGAGGCCCAGGGGTTCCTCTTTGCCGGGCCGATGCCAGAAGATGAGTTCGTGCGCTGGCTGGATGTCGGTGCGTAGCACCACGCGGGGCCGCCGCGCCTTCACGCACAGGTGGTCTGGACTCAAAGAACACGGGGCAACAAAAAAGCGGGTCATGCAAAACATGACCCGCCTTCCTCGTGTACGTTGGTAGGCCGTGTTGGACTTGAACCAACGACCAAAGGATTATGAGTCCTCTAGTTTGAGCCTAGAGAGCCTAATGAAATCAAGGCTCTAGCGACTAACCCCTTGATTTCATTGGAAAACTTGGTATTGCCAAGTATCGTTGGGTATCGCTAGGTATCGCTCAGGTGTAGCCTAATCTGTAGCCTTGTAGCCTTGTAGCCTGGTTTTCGCTAGAATGGAGGTTCCTACACCGACATTCCTTTGAACCCAGACACAAGGCAGGCTCAATTATGACAGGACAGGCGAGCACCCGCATCCCTTTCAACAAGTCCAACTTGGACGCCATCCCGTTTGCTGACAAGGGCAAGCAAATCACTTACTACGACACCAACAAGACGAACCTTGCATTGCGTGTCGGAGCCTCAAGCAAAACCTTTATCGTCTACACCCGACCCAAGGGCAGCACCGCCCCTGTTCGCATCACCTTGGGAAAGTATGGCGACATAACCATCAAGCATGCCTCAGACCTTGCAGCCAAAGAGCTTGCCAAGATTGCTGACGGACACAATCCCATTGAGGAAAAGAAACAGGCAAAGCTTGAGCAAGAACAAGCCAAGGCTGCTGACGAGGAAACTTTCAAGTGGATGATGGACACCTACCGCGACGAGCAAATCATTGCTCATAAAGGCGGTTCAAAAGGAACACTCCACAATGTAGCCACAACGATGGACTACTTTGACGAAAGAACCGTCATGACTCTCAAGAAAAAGGAGGATGGCACTTGGGAGAATGACATGGAGGTTCAGCTTTCGTCTTGGCATGCACGCCCTTTCCGTTCAATCACAAGGCAAGATGTCTTGGATCGTTTTGAGATTTTGGAAAAGGCACGGCCTGCAAGAAATCAACGAGTCCTTGCACCCGTTGAACGAACAAATCAAATGTCGTTCAAGTTCGCAAGTTCAGCATACAACTTTATCATTGCCCGTAATGAGTTGGATGTGAAAGAGGACTTGAGGAATCCTTTTGATGTTCTCAGCACTCGCAAGAAATGGAAAAAAACAAACAAGCGAACTCGCTTTGTAGACTTTGAACGGTCAGAGTTCCCCCAATGGTGGAAAGCAGTAGAGGGATACGATTTTGAACAAGGCATCGTTTCTGACTACTTGCTTTGTTCTTTGCTCCAATGTGGTCGTTCCATAGACCTTGCTCCTTTGCAGTGGAAACATGTTGATATGGAACTCAAGAGAATCCACTACATTGATACAAAGAACGGCGAGGACTACACCTACCCGATGACAAAACGGGTTCATGAAATCTTTGAGCGACGGCTGAAACTTAACAAAGACACCGTGCATGTCTTTGACTATGCAGGCAGCAAAACAGGTCATATTCCTCAAGATTGTCAGTGGCACTTTAAAGTCATTGCAGAACGGTCAGGTAAGCTTGTAAGCCACCATGACTTGCGTCGGACTTGGGCGACCGCCGCACGAAAGCTTAAACTTGACGAACGGAGCATTGACTACTGCCTCAAGCACAAACGCAGTGATGTCAATGAACACTACTTTGTCAGGTATGAGTCTGAAATTTTGGAACTCATGCAAACTGTTGAGGATTTCTTTGTTGCAGTGGCATCAGAAAAAGTAAAAGCACCACAAGCACAGAATTTCTTGGACATGCAGCAGATTGAACGGATGAAAAAGATTAAGGAGGCAGTTGAATGACACCGTCAGAACTTGAGTTCAAACTTAAAAGTCTGCCACCAAATACACCAATCACGGCTGAACACATCATTGCAATCCTTGGAGCTTTGCAAGCCCCTCAAGTCATTACAAACAATGCAGGGGCTTACAGCACTTGGGACAATGACAAACTAATCAACACTGAGACATTGTCAGAGTGGGTAGGAGAAACGCCCAACCGACTTAAACAGTGGAGGTATGACGGAATTGGTCCCAAGTTCATCTCAAAAGCAAAGCATGTTGCTTACAGAGTTGGAGATGTAAGGGAGTGGCTGAAATCAAGAACAGTCCAATCAACGACACAAGCAGACAGACTCAGCTTTGTCAGTGCTTTTGATGATTGCTTGGTTGCCCCGACCATCTACCATGACGAGCAACCCTATACCCTCTTTGAGAGCATTGAGTTGTTTGGCAGGGATGCCGAGACAAACATTACAGGCTTTGAGGTCTTGATAACGGCTGACCCTCTTGCTATGGCATACCTCAATGGCAACCTTGATGACTTGCTCAAGACGGACGACCTAAACAAACCATTGAGCTACTTTATCAATGGACAGGCACAGGGAGGCACCTTGGCACATTTGATGGCCAAGAACCCCGCAGCAGGACTGAATGATTACCTGCCTGAGTTGCTTGACTCAGGTTTGGATTTTTCAAGAAAGGATAGCAACGGCAAAACGTCTCTTGAATATGAAAATGACCACCTGAACAACTACCTTGAAAAGAGAGCCATGATGCTCAGGTTTCAAAGTAAGTTCCCCAAGAAAAGCGGATAACGGATAAGGAATGACGATGTTTGGAAAAAAGCCTGAGCAAGACGAGGACATTACTAGCTTAATCACAGGTGGAAAGGTTCGCTCAAAACCTGCAACAGCACCACAGCAACAACCAACGGCTCAATCTAATCCTTTCCCACAACAGCAGAAACAGGAAAGCGATCCAGCAGCACCCGCTAAGGCGGCATTGGAGCGAATCCTTAACAGGAGTGTTCGTTTTACCAATCTCAAGCTCTATAAGACGATTGAGAACGTTCAAAAGGTCAGTGCTATTGGTATCCCTGCCACTGAGTTTGACCCCAACAAAGACGAGACAGCCAATTTCAATTTTATTGCTCAGTTTGCCGCTTTGGCCGACGAGCTCGCCAGGTTTGAGAAAAGCTTTTCCCCTCACAACCTAGATGATGAGAAAGACCAGCAAGCAACAAACTTTATCTATTGGCTTGCCGCAGGATTGTTCAAACTGAACCTACACATCGCCTCAGACCCGCTTGCAGTTTTCCAAGGTCAAGATGCCGAACGAATCCAAGACATGTTTGGCAAGTTGCTTGGAGTGATGGAGGCTGACCAAAATGCAGTAGCCGTCCTCTCTAATGCTTTCAATAGTCTAAGGGCTATCTCAGCCAAGACCTACGGAGCATGGCTTGAACAGGCCGACCCCTACAAGGTAGTTCAAGGCCAAATCATTCAGTTCAAGGATGACCTTGAGCAGTTTGGCGACTATGCCGAAATCGTAGCTCCCGCATTTGCTATCGCACTTGGCTACACACAGGTACTCTTTAGGGTTGGCACAACCAAAGACTTGCACGACCAAGTCAAGGTGCAGTTTCCTGTTGAGCGAGGCGAACAGGGATACAAGTTGAGAACTCTAGCTGGAGGCTTTGCCAAGAGGTTCAGCAAGTATGCCGGGGCTTATGCTCAGTGGCATGTTCTCACTGACGGCAAAACAGTCACTAAGGTAGATGAAATTGGAGAGTTCAGGCCGAATGAGAAAATCTTGCTTGAGATTGATAATTCCTTTATCAGCGTTGGAGTCCCTGAAAGTAATTGGGAAATCCACTCAATCAAGCGGCAAAACGCATTCTTTGATGCCGTAGCCAGATACGGGCAGAGCCAGAACTATCAAAGCACTTTGGTTTTATTCCCATTTCTCTGAATAAGGTCAAAAACAACCTTAAAACCCTGTTTGGCATTGAATGGGGATGGATGGTTAAAAGCTATCTGTCCCCTTTTCTTTTGTTGTTTTAAATTGGCGTAGTTTTCGCTTTATGAGATGGGAGATAAGCATTTCTTATGAGAAAGTCGTTGCTTATATATGGATGATAGATAGGGCTTTGTTGTGTGAACGACGCACCTAAAAAAAGATTGAAAAAAGCTTTGTTTGTTGTTGACGCACCCAAAGACCACAGCTAAAGTACAAGACATCAACACAAGACACCGAACAAAGAAAGGGTTGCGTGTTGATGACAACCTCAACTCTTTCTTTCGTATCTACTCTACTAGGAGAAACCATGAGCACGAACGCTGTTGCCACCGCCCCCGTTGCCGACCTGAACAAGATGAACGTCAACGACCTCCGCGACTACCTGAACGGCCTGCGCAACCAGGAACTCGAGATTGAGAACGACAAGGAGCTTGCTGCCAACCAAAAGCAACAAGCCGCAGTGGTTGCGAAAATCCGCGAACTCAAGGCCAACCGTGCAGGCGAACTGACCAAGATTGCCGAGGTCATCAAGGCTCAGGGTTTCACGGTTCAAGAACTGTTCGCTGACAATGCTTTCTCGTATTTCAGCGATGACGAGATTGCCGCCGAGGCCAAGGCTCGTGGACTGACCACCGGCAAGACTGTCAAGGCTGCTACGGGTGAAAGCAAGACCCGCAAGGCTCCCGAGAGCCGCGAGTATGCATCGTCCAAGAACCCCGTCTTTTTGGTTGCTCCCCGCATTGACAGCGACCACCACAAGACGATTGATACCGTCCTGCACCAAGGCCGTGTGAACGAGAACCCGTTTGCCGTTTCCACCCCCCTGCTGCGAGCCGCAGGCAAGGACGAAAAGGCGACCATTGCCAACCTGCTCAAGCTGGTCAAGCCCGAAAGTGCCGACTATGCCAAGAGCGAGGCAGGACAAGCCGAACTCGCCAAGCTGGCAAAGTTCATCGTCAAGGCCAAGGAAAAGGCTGACAAGGATGCCGCTGAAAAGGCCAAGGCTCCTGCTGCTGCCTGATACCCACAAAAATAATGAGAAATGCCCCGCAAGGGGCTTTCTCTTGTTCACGGAGTTTATAGGCTAGGGGTTGCTCTAGCCTATGTGCTTTGTGCAGCACAAATTGCAAGGAATAAATCAATGCCAGAAATTCAATTCAAGGGTAAAGAGTTTGTCTTTAACCATCATCTATCCGTTCCTTACCGCCCACTTGTTCCTCACAAAAACAAATCCATTGGTGCAGGAAATGTGAACAACAATTTAGTTGTTCATGGAGACAACCTGCATGCACTCAAAGCTTTGATGCCGATGTATGCAGGAAAGATTGACTGTATCTTTATTGACCCGCCTTACAACACAGGCAATGAGGGATGGGCTTATAACGACAATGTTAATAGCCCTATGATTAAGGAATGGCTCAGTAGCAACCCTGTCAATAAAGATGACATGCTGAGGCATGACAAGTGGCTTGCCATGATGTACCCAAGGCTCAAGCTACTGCACGAACTCTTGGCAGACCACGGCTCTTTTTGGATGACATTGGACGACAACGAGGTCCATAGAGCACGCATGATGCTTGACGAGATTTTTGGAGAGAACAACTTTCTTGCTGATGTTTCATGGGAAAAAGCAGACAGCCCACGGATGGATGTTGAGTTCTTTTCGTCAAGGCAAGACCACATGCTTGTTTATGCCAAGAACCTTGAAAATGTCTGCTTTAATCGCATTCAAACAACAGATATTCCTGACCACTATGACAAAGAGGACGATGGAGGTAGGAAATACTATCTCAAGCCTTTGAGAGCTATGGGTGGACAGGGCGAGACAAGAGCAGCACGCCCAAACCTTTACTATGCCATGAAAGCTCCTGACGGCTCGGAGGTGTTCCCTGTACTAACAGATGGAACCGATGGAGCATGGAGATGGAGCAAAGAAAAGGCAGAGAAAGAAAAGGATCGGATCGAGTGGAAAGTTGGCAAAACGGGATGGACCCCTTATTTTCGTATCTATGCCGATACCTTGGAGGGACGACCACCTGAGACAATCTTTTTCAATTCTCAAGTGGGTAGCTCTCGCACATCAAAGCTTGAAATCAAGAACCTCTTTCCAGAGGGATCGCCATTTGACACCCCTAAGCCTGTAGGGTTGCTTGATATGGTCTTGCAGATTGCTACAGAGCCAGGCATGACCATTCTTGACTCTTTTGCAGGGTCAGGAACCACAGCCCATGCAGTTCTTGCTATGAACAAGCGAGACAGCAAGAGTGAAAGGAAATTCATTCTTGTTGAGTGTGAGCCTTATGCTGACACAACCACTGCTGAACGAGTAAGACGAGTCATCAATGGTGTTCCAAATTCCAAAGACAAGGAATTGAAAGCAGGAACAGGAGGCAGCTTTACATACTGCACCCTTGGCGAACCAATTGATATTGACAAGATTCTGACCGGAGAAAATCTGCCTGACTATCAAGCAATCGGCTCTTGGTTGTTCCACACAGCTACAGGTGAGGCATTGAGTGTCAAGAATATCAAGGAAAAAGAATATTTCCTTGGTGAAAGCAATGCCTACTGTGTTTGGTTTATTTACAAGCCATCTCTTGAATTTTTGAAATCAAGGGATGCTGCACTTACCTTGTTGTTTGCCGAAACGATTGCGAAAAACAAAAATAAAAAGCATCTTGTATTTGCTCCTGCCAAGTATGTGCCAAACAAAACACTATTACCGCTTGGTGTTGAATATGCGCCCTTGCCATTCGCCCTCTACCGAGTGGAGAAATAAATGGAGTTCAAGGACTACCAAGACGGTGTATTAACCAAGCTTGATTCCTTTTTGGACGAGTTGCGAACTCAAAAGGAAAATGCTATTGAGGTTGAGCAACTTAAACTTGCCAATCCCAAGGTAAAGATACCTATTCCTGATTTTTGTGGGGATGCTTGGGAACAACATAAAGCAAAGGGATTGTTGCCCAAAATCCGCGAAACTATACCTTACAGTCCACGATTTGACGGAGTGGGCAGACAGGTTCCCAACCTCACACTCAAGATTCCAACGGGTGGAGGTAAGACCCTGCTTGCCGCAGCCTCAGTGAGCAAGATTTATGGACGCTACCTAAGCAGCAACACAGGATTGGTACTTTGGATTGTTCCCAATGAGGCAATCTACAGCCAAACCAAACGACAACTGAACAACAGGGAACATCCTTTCAGGCAGATTTTGGATAGAGCCTCAGCAGGTAGAACAAAAATTCTTGAGAAAGACGACCCGCTCAACAAGCAAGACATTGACACTCATCTTTGTGTCATGTTGCTTATGTTGCAGTCAGCGAACCGCGAAACCAAAGAGACTTTGAGGCTATTTAGGGATCGTGGCAACGTTCATGGATTCTTTCCTCTTGAGGACGATTTCCAAGCCCATTACAGCCTCTTGCAAGCCATTCCAAACCTGTCCTGCTACAACGGACAGGCCGGAACACAGATGGGTTCAATCATCCATGACAGCCTTGGTAATGTCCTGAGACTCATCAAACCAGTAGTGGTCATTGACGAGGGACACAAGGCATTTAGTCAAAAAGCCTTGGACACCGTTTACGGATTCAACCCCTGCTTTGTGCTTGAGTTGTCGGCCACACCAAAGGACAAGCCCAAGGACATTCCGCCTACCTACTCAAATTGGCTGGTGGACGTGCGAGGTGCTGACCTGGCCAAAGAGGAAATGATTAAGCTGCCAATAAACCTGAAAGTGAAAGCAGGCGATGATTGGCGAGACTGTTTGAGGGAGAGCCTTGAACACCTGAACAAGTTGCAGGCTGATTCAGACAAACTCTTGAGCAACACGGCAACCTACATCCGACCCATCTTGCTCGTTCAGGTTGAGAGGACAGGTAAGGACCAACGAGAGGCAGGCTTTATCCACTCGGAGGATGCTAAAGATTTCTTGCTGACAGCAGGACTCACGGAGAGGGAAATTGCAATCAAGACCTCTGAGATTAACGACCTCAAGACTCCTGAAAATCAAGACCTCTTGAGTCCGACTAATGCAATCAGGGTCATCATCACAAAGCAGGCATTACAAGAGGGATGGGACTGTCCCTTTGCCTATGTGCTTTGTTCTTTGTCGGCCAGCTCTAACCTATCAGCCATGACTCAGCTTGTAGGACGAATTTTGAGGCAGCCGTATGCAATGAAAACCAATGTTGAGGCATTGGATCAATGCTATGTATTTTGTCATCATGCAAGCACCAAAGAGGTTGTAGCAGGTATCAAGGACAGCCTTGAAAAAGATGGCATGGCTGACCTTGTGCAAGAAATCCGTGAGTCAGATGGCTCAGGAAAGAAAGGCACTGCATCAAGGAAAATCAGCCGTAGAAAAGGCTTTGAAAAGGTCCAAATCTACATGCCTGTTGTCAATGTTGTAGAGGGCGAGTCAGTCAGGCCACTCAATTATGAGCATGACATCCTGATGGATGTGGAATGGAGCCAGATTGATATACAGCCCTTGATTGACTCAATCCCTGACAACATCACCCTTATCAAGTCTCAAATGACTCAGATAACGGTCAGCGACGGAGAGGATGGAGAGTTTTTCAAGACAGCCAAAGCTAAGGCCATTGATGAAATCTCTTTGTTTGACCCTGTTTATGCAACAAGGATAGTCTCTGACATCGTCCCGAACCCTTGGGTAGCACGAGGGTTGATTGCAGAGATTATCAAGGGCTTGGAAAAACGAGGCTTTGATGAAAACAAGATTGGCTTGCTTTCAAGTTTCATTCTTGAGGAATTGCGAAAGTACCTTGTTGCTCAACGAGACAACTTGGCAGAGGCAATCTTTATCAACAAGGTTGCCGACGAGAGCATCCAATTCCGACTGCGGACGGATACCCACAATTGGGTTATGCCCGAACACATGTGGACTGACCTTGCTGAAAACTCAGAGAAACTGACCCGTAGCAATGGCGACGTTGTGGAAAAGAGCCTCTTTGCTCCCGCCTACAAGCTTGAGTTCAACAATGACGAGCAAGACTTTGCGTGCTACTTGGACGAACATAAAGCCCTTGTTTGGTGGCACAGAAACGTCGCCAAGTCTGGTCAATATTTTGTTCAAGGATGGCGTAAGAACAAGGTCTATCCTGACTTTATCTTTGCAGTGAATGACAAGCGGGTTGTGGTTATTGAAACCAAGGGCGACCAGTTAGACGGCAACCTTGACACCAAATACAAGAAAAAGCTGCTGCAAACGATCAACGATAATTTCAAAATTGAACGAGTCAAGAAAGCAGGAGAACTTGAGCTTGTGTTTGACGATAGCACAACCGTATCTTGCGACATGCTTTTAATGAGCGAGTGGAAAACCAGAGTCCACGATTACTTGTAAAAATGATCAAAGCCCCTGAAAAGGGGCTTTTTTTATACCTCACCGAACATGTCATCTAGCTCACTCTCCACACGAGAACGAAAGCTAGGCATACCGACCTTTATGCTTTCTCTACTGCCTAGCTCAACCTTGGCTCTCCCTATGGTTCTTTGCAAGTAGATGATTTCATGCCATAGCTCTTTCAATTTGAACTCAAGCCTATGAACCTTGCTTTGGGCTACTTTCAAGTCAGCATAAGAGTAGTGGTCTGAAACCTCACTGTCTCTGCCCCAATCCTCATCATCCAAGTCAGCCTTGATTTCCTCATAGAGCTTTTGCACCTGGTCAAGAGCAATCTTGCCCCTGGTTTGATTAGCCTTTGCTTTCTCAAGCATTCTATTGGCAATACTCAAAAACTGCTTTAATTCGTCATCGGTCATCACCTCAATTTCTTTATCGTCATAATGGTTCATTTGTTTTCCTTGTTATTCTTGTACTTATACAAAATCAACAGGAAAAATCAAGAGGCATGCAAAAAAGAAAAGCCCCAATAAAGGGGCTTTCTTGTTTCTATCTCATCACTCTTTGATTTCGCCTGTTTCCTCACTTGGAGCTTGGAATGAATGGCTTGGAGTCGCCGCCTGGTGGAATGTTTGTGGTTCCACAGCAGGAGTCTCTACAGCAGGCTCAGTAGCTTGTATTGGAGCCTCTACAGGTGCAGAACTCTCAACAGGTGCAGCTACAGGCTCAGGAGTAGCAGGAGCTTGAGCAACTGCATCCACGTCATTGAAACGGCCTAAGTGCTTGCTGAATATCTCGCCTGGTGCAACCTGGTCAGCAGCAGGATTTCTAGCATTGGCTTGGAACTCTGAATTGATAGCAGAACTAGCAGCCATCAATTCTTTCTTGTAGCCGGTTTGTCCATAGTCAGCGACAGCACCTTGTCTTGCAGTCTCAAAGGCTCCAAGAGCAGCTTGGAACTCAGGACCACTACTTTGACCGCCTGCATAGTTTCTCAATGCAGAGACAGCACCTTGCCCGTAGTTTTGTCTGATAGTGCTTTCCATAGCACCTTGCATAAGTTCGTCTGTACTCATATCAGCATGATTTGGGTTCTCAGCCATCTTGGTAAGGTTCTCTTGATACTGCTTGCTCATTTCAGGACTTGCACTACCCAAGTCTTTCATGATGCCCTCATGCTTAGATTGCATTGCCATAGCAGACTGAGACATTCCTTTCTTGCCGTCCATGCCACCTTGAACCATGCTCATGATGTCTTTTTGACCTTGACCCATTCCTTTCTGAGTCATTTGTTTATCAGTCAATTTTCCACCTAATGAGCCGTTCTTTTTCAATTCAGGCACAGCACTCATTGCATTGTTTCCTTGTTGATTTGCGACATTCATGCCTGCTGCAAGCATTTGAGAGTGATCGCCACCACTACCCATTGATTTTGCATACTCGCCTAAAGTGTGAGAGCCGCCACCAATCCATTGCATCAATTGGTCAGGAATAATATGGACGATTTCAAATAACTTTTTGACGATAGTGAACATTGCTACGCAGTAGATTAAAGGTGCAGCGATTAAGCCAACCAACCACACAAACAAGCCACTGTCTTGTTGAGATACAAGGAACGCATCAGCAAAGATTTTGTTGATGAATTGACCAAAGATTTGCATGGTCAATAAAGCAGCCATTAAGCCGAACACTGAAAGCACAGGACGGAAAATGATGCCAAGAACAAGGTTATAGCCGTTGCCCCCTTTTCCTGTTAAGTCATCACCTGATGGGTGTAAGTGCATGACTGCCCAAATACTTGCAGCAATCACAGCCTCAATCACTTGAATGAACCAACCAATCAATATTGAAATCCAGATAAGAGCAGGCATGAAAGGAATGACATAAGAAAGAGTAACTCCAATGATGGCAAGAGGAATAACAGCCATGAACATTGCTGAGGCTATCGCCATGCCAACACCAGGAGCATTGCCCACTGTAGCGAGCGCACCCATACAACCTGCAAAGCCTGCCCCTGCAATAGCAAGAGTTGTGTTGCCTATTCTTTTCAAGGCAAGCAATGGATGTTCGCCGTCTTGAATGACAAAGTTTGTGCTTGAGGTAAAGGCTTTCTTGACAATCACAGTAGGGTCAAGATTTTTGACGGCTGACTTGATAGTTCCCCACCAAGATGTATTAGAGCCACCGTCCTCATTTCCCATGCCCATGCCTGCCAGGTTCGCACCACCTTTGTTGATTGTCTCTACGACAGCAGGAACAGCATCAGCATAGTATTCCAAGACACTTGCTGACTCAGTTTGAGGACCGATAGCAGTAGGAACAGCAGCAAGAGAACGTTGTACCAAGTCCATCATGTTAGAAAGCTTGACGAACCAAAAGCCCGCAGCACCCCAACCGTCTTGACTTGCATTCTTAGACAAGTCACTGAAAGCGTCAGAGCTTGTAATCATTGCAGCAGCACCTTTGGCTACATTAGATTGGTAAGTGTTGATTGCAACCTGCATTGCACCCACATCACCAACACTCTTGTCTTTGAAAATCTTTGCAGCAATCGGAGTGACACTTGCTACCAAGCCAGCGTATTGACTCTCTTGTGCATTGATTATCTTTTGAGCATTGGCAAAGCCTGCAATGAAATTGGTAAAGCCATTTGCAGTTTGAACAGGCATGGTGAACTTGGTAAATGTCACTGTTCCGCAAGTGTCTTTTTTCAAGCCTGATGTCTCGTTCTTGTCTCCAAACATGTATGTCTTGGAAATCAAGCCGTCATCAACAGTTATGCCTGAGTTTATGTTGCCTCTAACAATCTTGTCACCATTGCCTGCTTGAGCCCAAGCTAAAGCAGCCATACAAACCTCAGTGTTTAAGGTTGTGTAGGCAAGTTGTTTGGCATCAGGGGATTGAATGGAAACAGCAGCAATGTTTGTTAAGTTCTGAGACTCAACAAACTTAGTCCAAACGTTGTCAGCCATGCCAACTGATTGAATGACCAACCACATGACGATTTGCTGCATCATGCTGTAGCCACCACCAACCACAGGCAAGACTAAAGCAGTGCCAAGGCTGTATCTAATCGGTATCCATACAGAGGAAAATTTCTTGCCAAGCATTTCCCCGTCATGAGCAGTCCCAAGAGTTCCTGCCAATAAGGTATAGGTAGCCAAGATGCCACCAACAATCAGAATGGCACCGTTGAAAATGCCCATAGCACCAGCCACGGCATCGGCACCACCTGATCCCGTTAAACCAGGAAAGATTGCATTTAAGAGTTGAATTGAGATGTCATTGGCTACAGGGTGGAATATGTCTGCCGCATTCGCTTGCCCCATAAGCATGAACATCATAAGTAGTAAAAATCGCATAGCACACCTCCTTTATTCTTGTTGTTTTTTGTGCCTATCTATTTACTTATACAAAATTAAACTTATAAATCAATAGCATCAACCAAAAAAAGCCCCCGTATCGCTACAGAGGCTCTTTCCAACAACGGAGGCATCATTCAATGATTTTTACCACACACCGTACAAATAACAAATCAAAAGCAAAAGTCAACAATGAAATCAAAAAAAGCCCCAATCAGGGGCTTTCTTTTTTGGCTTTGGTTCAGCCAGGAAAGTTTGCAGGCCAATCGCCTTTGCATTCAGTCTTTGTGAAATTCACACCGTCTTTGTCTTTGTAGACAACACCGCACTTGTCATAGTTGCTTGCTTGCTCTTTATTTGTCGCACTCATGGACCCGCAAGCAGTCAATCCAAAAAGCACTGTCATCATAACCAAGTATTTCATTTGATTTCTCCATAGTTGTTTTATAGTTATACAAAATAAAAAGAGAAAATCAAGAGCAGATAAAAAAATAAGCCCCTTGTCGGGGCTCATCCTTGGTTCAACCTCAGACTTTGATAAAGTCTTTTCTTTGTTTGTCTTGTGGACTCAACTGATAATAGCAAAATAAAAAGCAATGTCAACAGTTTAAGCTATTGATTTCTTTTTCCGTTTTTGTATAACTAATATATACAACAACGGAGTAAAGATGGAAAACATAATAACAATTATAGTCATGTTTGGCTTGGGGGTCATATTAAGAAAGACAGGAAAAGTCAAAGACGGAGAGAACAAGACGATCAACACACTACTCATCAATGTGTTCTTGCCTGCTTTGATTTTGTTTTACATGCACAAGGTATCGTTCAGCAAATCAATCTTGTTTGCCTCAGCAATGCCTTGGTTGCTCACAGTGGCAGGCATAGTGTTTTTTTCAGTCATAGGCAAGGTTTTCAAGTTCAGCAAAGAGACAGTTGGATGTCTCATTCTCACTGCCTCAGCAGGCAACACAGCCTTTCTTGGCTTGCCGATTGTTCAAGCCCTTGTCGGCACCAAGACACTACCCTTGGCAATCAGCATTGACCAACTTGGGTCTACTCCCTGCATTCTGACTTTGGGGGTGTTCGTTGCCTCTCTCTACAGCAGCAAGGACGGGTTCAGCCTGAGCATGACCCTCAAGCGAATTGCGACCTTTCCACCCTTTCTAGCAACCCTGTTTGCAATCGCCCTGAACAACGTTGACTACGCCCACCAGGTCAGCACCGTTCTACAGAAACTCTCTGCATGCGTTGCCCCTCTCGCTCTCCTATCTGTAGGCATGCAGTTGAACTTTGGAGAAATCAGAACACACATCAAGCCCTTGACCCTTGGCTTGGCATACAGAGTCCTTTTGGCACCTTTGGCCGTTGGACTTGTCCTTTGCATGGCAGGACAGCACCTTGACGACACAGCAAAGACAATCCTGATTGACTCAATGATGGGAACCCAAATCACAGCCCTAGTTCTCACTCAGGAATACAACCTGAACAACAGACTTGGAGCATTGATGATGTGCTTGAGTGTTCCTTTATCTATCTTGCTGTCATCAATACTAATCTATTTAATATGAAACATAAACAACAGCCCCAATTCGGGGCTTTTCCTTTTCCACCAAAACAATAAAGATATCCATTTCAGTTCAAAGCATTGCTTTTCCTTTTCCATTTAGTAAGATAAAGACATATAGATGGAGAAAGGAAATGAGAAAAACAATCATAGGGTGTTTGCTTGGTTTATTAAGTGTGAGTTGCTTTGCGCAGAGCACGATTTCAGACGATGACTTACGCAAGCTATTCATAATCACAGGAGCAAGCGCAATCTCCACAAACAAACACTATGGGGGAGTTGTTCTTTTCAAGAGTTTTTTTGATTTGTATGGCAATGCTTGTTCATTCAAGAGGTTCTATCCAACGACAACAATTTTTGTTGATCAGGAGGGAGGGAGTGTTGCGAGGATAACGGCAGCAAACACACCAAGCCCTACACAAGCACAAGGCATGACTCAAGACGAGTTCTACAAACGAGCAGCAGAGTCAGCCAAGGTCATGAAAGACTATTGTGTAGATGCGAACCTTGGCCCATTCGTTGAGGCATCCAAGTACACCTCAAGGAGCTACAGCCAAGACACAGAGCAAGTCATAAAGACGGCAAGCACATTCAGCAAGGCCATGCAGTCTCAAGGAGTGGTGACAGTCCTTAAGCATTTCCCTGCTTGGAATGAGAACTGCCAATCACAAAGACAGTTGGACTCCCTCAATCTGACTCTCAGGCCACATTCCGAGGTCTTGACTTGTTCCCTGCCTGACAGTGAAAAGGAGAGATTTGAGGAAAAGACAAAGGTGTTTCTTGCCGTTCCGTCAGACGCCATCATGATTTCAAACAATGTCATTCCCGAGTTGAGCCCATATCCAGGAACCATGAACCCAAAGCTCAGGGATATGCTCAGAAATGACTTGGGCTACAAGAAAGTGTTGATTTCAGATGCTCTATGGGAGATACAGGCAAGCCCCAATGCCGTCCTGAGAGCATTAAAGACAGTTGATTGGGTCATGGTAGGAGAGGCAGAGGATGCAGAGAAAGCCATTCCTGCCATACAGAAAGCCATCGCAGACGGCACATTCACTGAGGCAGAAATCAAGGAAAAACTTGCCTTGATTGACGAGTTCAAGAGCAAGACACAATCAAAATGAAACAGGCAAAGAAAAAGCCCCATGATTGGGGCTTTGTTATTGGTGCAGAGGGTTTCAGATGCCCTTGATTTCTGCCTTGTTGCCTTGAGTAGTGATTTGGACTCTCTGGCCAGCATAGAACCCTTGGCTCTCCACATTGATGTTGATTAGGCGACCGTCAGGCATGAGAACGGACAACTCTTGCATGGGAACAGGCACATCCTTTTGACCGACCTGAGAACCCACCACAGCACCACCGACGACCCCGAGGATGGTTGCAACCGTCCTGCCGTTGCCCTTGCCTACTTGGTTGCCAAGGACACCACCGATGCCTGCCCCTGCAAGGGTAGAGCCAACACTAGGCTCTTTTTTGACACCTTGATAGTCACGGACAGACTGAATAGTTGCCGTGAAAGAAACTTGTTCTCTTTGTTGAGTAGTTGCACAGCCACTCAAGACGGCAACAGAAAGAACAATCACAGATAAAAAGTTTTTCATATACGCTCCATTGTTATTGACACAATGATGTTAGCGTACATAAAAAAGAAAACAAGGCCCCTACAATTTCTCTAAAAGCAAAGCAATGTCAGAGCCAAAGCCATCAACAACAGCTTGACGAATACCATTTTTTATAAAGGCAGGAGCATTCATCAGGGTCTTGTCTCTGCTTTCATTGGCAATCTGTATCAAAGCAATGAATGCAAGCACATAGCTTGGATTGGTCAGATTGTCTTTTGACCTATCAGCAAAAGCAGTCTTACCCGTCAGCTTTGAAACAAAGCCAAAGACGGCAGACTTGATGATGTTTTCCTCACCTGCATTGAGCTTGTCCTTGAGGTATTGAATAGCCAAGGGGTTCTCAGCCCTATCAAGTAGCTCAGGCAGGGAGAGCCACCCGACGAGCTCAATTTTGTGGGGTGCATTCGGATTAAATCGCACAGAGCCGGCCGAGTCAGGTTGCCACAGAGACTTAGGCAGGACGATTTCAAGCAGGGCTTTCAGCCTCTCAGAGTCGCCCATAGAGGCCACAGGACGACGAGCCACGGACATCCAAGGCTCAGGCTCCACATAGGCATTCAAGAGGTCAGAAACGACCTTTTGACACACAGCCATATCCCCATCAAGCACAGCCCACAGAGGTAGTCCCAAGGGTCCGTTGAGGAACAGGGAGGCACTACCAGGCACAGCCTTGTCCACGAGCCTGACGGTGGACTCTTGGGGACTCACACCCGCCTTGTATTGGCTCCACGACTGGACGGACTCCACCAGGTCAAGAGCCTTATGCAGTTCAGCAAGGCTCTTGTATCCCCCTCTCTCAAGCAAAAAGGCTATCCAAGTAGCCCCTCTTAATTCGTTCACGGTTTCCATACACCAAATGATACCAGTTGTCAACAAATAGGCAAAGGCTTTCGGTTTGGCGAGTTTTTTGTTTGTTTTCCTCAAAATAACAACATCAACAACGAACAACGAAAGGAACGCAAACAATGGAAAGCAAACAAAAAATCTACTTTGCCATGCAACGAGTCATGAACGACATGATTTTCAATGACGAGAGCTTTAAGCCAATCGCATTCATTGAGGTTGCAACGATGCTTGCAGAGATTGGACAAGAAAAGGTTGAGCCTGACTTGCTTAAAGCAACAGCCGACTACTGCGAACTCATGCTTGGCAAAGGCAAGTTTCAGGTTATGGAGTGGGAGCAAGAACAGCTTTTGATTGTTCCTGAACAACCAAACGAACCGGCACGCCGAATTAAGAACACGAAAGAAAGCCTCTTTCATGCTTACCTGAGCCACTTGGTAAAAACAATCTAACCATAGGAGATGACACCATGCAATACACAGTAGAAATTGAACGTTGGAAAAGAGAGGTTTGTGTCATTACCGTTGAAAGCGACACAGCAGACGATGCAGAGGATCAAGGATTGACTCTTTACCTTGGACGATGCCTTGAGGGCGAATTCAACGACTTTGATAAAGACAAGGACGTGAAAGACGAGTCAATCAGGATTTTGGACGACGATGGCGAACAAGTTAAAGAAACAGTCTTTGATAGCCATAGGAATGTCTTTGCATGAAATCCTACCTTGTCCCTGTAGTGATGATTACCAAGACATACGGTCACATTCCTGTTTGGGCTGAGAGCATGGACAAAGCCAAAGCTATCAGCCTAAGTCAAGAACAAATGGCCTATATGTTCAAGACCAATCATTCAAATCAAGTTTCCTACGAAATAGAAAGCAATAAAAAGCAAGCAAACTGTTGACTTTTGCTTTCTATTTAATAAGATTAAGATATAAACAACGGAGAAAATAGATGAAAAAATATAACTATAGATGGATTTGGGCAGACCAAGACGATATTTACACAAACAAAGCATATAGTTTGGAAAACATCATCGAGGAGATCATTGAGTATTACTACTCAGGCGATGTTGAGTCTATTTCCATTGAAATAAACGAAAACGACGACACCTTTGCCATTCATTTCATTGAGGCAGGTGAAACCCACGAATATGAATGTCGAGCTACCCCCGACGATGTTGCACAGTTCCTAAACGAGTTGGCAGAGGAATGCGACAGACAAGACACCTTTGAAATTAAATCAATCTAACAACAACGGAGAAAACAGATGATAAACCATAAATACAAAATGCTTTGGACACTTGGCGATGGCGATGTCTACGAAAGCAAGGCACACATTCTTGAACAGCTAATCATAGAAATGATTAACACCCAAGAGAACAATGAGGCAAAGTTTATTTTTGTTGATCGCAAAGAGAACGATGAGACTGGTGACACTTTCCATATTCATTTTGTCGTTGCAGAGCAAACCTACGAATATGAATGCGGAGCAAATCCCAAGGACGTTGCTGAGTTCTTGGAGTCCTATGTTAATGAATGGGGCTACGAGGACAAAATAGAAATCAAACAACTATAAGAAAGGCAAAGCATGACAGACCTATCAAAACAAGTGGCACGAGTTGCCACTATTGCCCGAAACCGAACAGAAAAAGAGGTCATTGAGGACCTGATGCAGATGCAATGCAACCTCTTGAGTGAGCCTGCATTCATTGAGGTTGCTTTCCCCAACACCCTCTACCGATATGGCCCCGGCTTTCGCCAAGAACTCAGCTACTACAAGCACGACCCCAAAGCTTGGGACGAGCTCCAAAAGCTCTCTCTCATGTTCATGCAGGCGATTGCCGAGGCAGAGCCATTCACAGACCACATGACCAAGATTTACGACATGGAGGTCAAAGGGGATCGCCTTGGACAATTCTTGACGCCTCCCGACCTGGCAGACATGTTGGCCCACCTGACTTTGAGCATTTCCCCACCCATCACACGCCCTCACACCATTGGGGACGACACAGGATGCGGGGCAGGCAGTCTTGTCCTTGGACTCATCAAGACAGTGCTGAAAACACAGGGCAAAGGAGCCGTCAGCATGCTTGATGTGATTGCCAACGACCTTGACCCTCACATGGCAAAGATTTGCACCGTGCAGGTTGTTTTGAACTCCTGCATCCACCGCATTCCCTTGAGGTCAGTAAGGGTCATGAACGGCAACATCCTCACTGAATACGACGAGATGAACGAGGGCAAGCACATCCTCTACCAATGGCACCCAAACACCCCTGACAGGCTCTACCAGGCCGCCCACAAGGCCACAGGTTCAGCCGAGGCACTTATGGCAGTCATGGAGCAGGAAAGAGAGCCTGAACCCGTATGACCTACACCAATTGAGCAAGCCTGTCAACAAACACCGAACAGGCTTTGATTTGGCGATCTAAAAGCAAGGATTTCATACCATAACAACATTGAACAAAGAAAGGCAGACAAATGAACGAACAACTCAAAACACTCAACAAGAAAATCATGCTCATCAACGAGGTCATGAAACTTGATGCCTTGTTTGATAAGGATGCAATCTATTCAAGCAAGCATTATGCAGAGAAAAAGCTACAAGAACTCTTGACCAAGAACACCAAGATGCTCTTGCCTTTCGCAGAAAAAGAGGTCATGGCCGTAGCCAAGTTTTGCCGAGATTTCTTTTTCAACAAAGAGGTGGCTATCAAGCGAAAGGTTCACAACGACAGGCTCATTTCTATCTACATCCAAGAGCCTTTGACTGAGCATGTCTGCCCTTTGAACCCTCAAGCCTTTCTCAAGATGATGGACAAGATTAAGGTATGACAAAAAAGAAAAAGCCCCAACATGGGGATTGGGG
>OFTX01000319.1_pt1 | contig 27706 bp, 24 predicted proteins | sample 1775051 | NCBI WGS metagenome assembly OFTX01 (sample SAMN08195772, study PRJEB24354) | sludge metagenome | isolation source: sludge from phenol fed wastewater aerobic bioreactor A | place: India: Nagpur | collected 2016-09-15
TGAGGCGGAAGTATTCCGGCTTCTCGCGGTTCCGGTAGTGCGCCATCATGCGGTCGTGCATGTCGCGCAGCGCGCGAAGCTCGGCGTCGGTGGCATGGAGGCAGGCGAGTTCGCCGGCGAAGGCTTCGAGCCGCGCGATCACGGCGAGCATGTCGTGTGCTTCGCGCGGGCTGAGCCGCGTGACGACCGCGCCCCGGTTGGGCTGGATTTCGACCAGCCCTTCGGACGCCAGCACCTTGAAGGCCTCGCGCAGCGGCGTGCGCGAAATGCCGAGCTGATCGCACAGCTCGCGCTCGATGATGCGGCTGCCTTCGGGGAGCTGGCCCTCGGCGATCAGATCGCGCAGCCGCGAGACCACCGTTTCATGCAGCGACCGCCATTCGATCCGCCCGCCGAGGTCGGCGGTCGGGGGTTGCTCTGCGCGGCCGGTGTTCGCCATGGGGCCGGATCACTATCGCAAAAGGTTCGGAATGAAAAGAACCAGCGCCGGTACCGCGGTCAGGATGGCGAGCGTTATCAGCAGAGGCGGGTAGAAAGGCAGCATTGCCTTGAGCAATTTGACCATCGGCACGCCGGTCATGTTCGACAACAGGAACAGCGACAGCCCGAAAGGCGGCGTGATCGTGCCGATCATCAGGTTGAACACGACGACGATGCCGAGGTGGATCGGATCGACGCCCGCGGCCACCACCGGCGGGGCGACGATCGGCACCAGCAGCAGCGTCGCCGTGGCCGAGGCGATGACCATGCCGGCGAACGGAAGGCCGTAGAGCAGCCAGGGATGATCGGTCTGGATATCCGTGGCATGGGCAAGAACGACGAGAAAGAGGGCGCTGGCGAGCCCGCTGGCAACGCCGATGATCGCCGCGAGCAGGGAGCCGGTAACGAGCCACCGACGGTCGAGCGAGAACACAAAACCCCCACTCCTGGCGAGCCGGAGCGGGTATGCGGATGCTCCGGCGCGAATCGCGCAAGGAGTCATCAACACCGGATGGTGTGGTTATGGCGAACCCCATCGCCAGGCGGATTGTCGCTGCATGCTAGCCGGTCGGGATCTGACATGGCACGGTATCTGCTTGAAGGCTTGCGTCCGCCATTTCAACCCCAGGAGAGAGACCTTGCACCCTTCGTCATCCCCCCTGATATCCGCCCTCTTGGCCGCCGGCCTGTTGGGCGCCAGCCTGGGCGCGTCGGCCCAGACCGCCGAGCCGAGCACTGCTGCCGCCGCCAAGCCCGAGCACAGCCTGAGTTTCAACCTGGGCGCCGTCAGCGACTACCGCTATCGCGGCATCTCGCAAAGCCGCCTCGATCCCGCCATCAGTGCCGGCGCCGACTACAGCCACGCCAGCGGCCTGTACCTGGGCACCTGGCTGTCGTCGATCCGCTGGATCAAGGACGGCGGCGGCGACGCGCCGATGGAATGGGACGTCTACGGCGGCTACAAGGGCAGCCCCGGCCCGCTCGGCTACGACGTCGGCCTGCTGCGCTACCAGTACCCCAGCGCGCGGCTGGCGGTCAGCCCCAACACCACCGAGATCTACGGCGCGCTGACTTACGAAATGGTCACGCTGAAGTACTCGCACGCGCTCACCAATCTGTTCGGCGTGGCCGACAGCAAGGGCAGCGGCTACCTCGACCTGAGCGCCAACCTGGACCTGGGCGAGGGCTGGTCGGTGGTGCCGCACGTTGGCCGCCAGGGCGTGCGCCACAACGGCGCGCTGGCCTACACCGACTACGCACTGACGCTGAACAAGGACTTCGGCAACGGCCTGTCGGCCAGCGCCGCCGTGGTCGGCACCAACGCCGACAAGGCGCTTTACGTCACGCCCTCGGGGCGCTTCACCGGCCGCACCGCGCTGGTGCTGGGCATCAAGTATTCGTTTTAAGCCAAAAGCCACTCCAGTGGCCATGAATCAAGCGCGAACAGCTATCAAAAAGGAAGCAACATGAAACTGGTGACCGCCATCATCAAACCCTTCAAGCTCGAGGAGGTGCGCGAGGCCCTGGCCGCCGTCGGCGCCTCGGGCCTGACGGTGTCCGAGGTCAAGGGCTTCGGCCGGCAGAAGGGCCACACCGAGCTGTACCGCGGCGCCGAGTACGTGGTCGACTTCCTGCCCAAGATCCGCATCGAGACGGCCGTGGCCGACGGTGACCTGGAGCGCGTGATCGAGGCCATCGAGCAGGGCGCGCGCACCGGCAAGATCGGCGACGGCAAGATTTTCGTCACCGCGCTCGAACACGTCCTGCGCATCCGCACCGGCGAGACCGGCACCGAAGCCCTTTGACCGCACGCACCCTGGAGCCTCCCAACATGAAACGCATTTCCCTCCTGCTGGCGCTGCTGCTGGCCGCCCCAGCCTTTGCCGCCGACGCGCCCGTGCCCGCGCTCAACTCGGGCGACACCGCCTGGATGCTGACCTCCACCCTGCTGGTGATCCTGATGACCATTCCCGGCCTGGCGCTGTTCTACGGCGGCCTGGCGCGCAGCAAGAACATGCTGAGCGTGCTGGTGCAGGTGTTCGTCATCTTCGCGCTGGTCACCCTGCTGTGGGCCGTGTACGGCTACAGCCTGACCTTCAGCGGCGAGGGCAACTTCTTCGGCGGGCTGGACAAGCTGTTCCTCAAGGGCGTCACGCCAGAGACGTTTGGCGGGCTGCCCACCATCCCCGAATACGTGTTCCTGGCCTTCCAGGGCACCTTTGCCGCCATCACGGTGGCGCTGACGGTGGGCGCCTTTGCCGAGCGCGCGCGCTTTTCCGCCGTGCTCCTGTTCGCAGTGCTGTGGTTCACGCTCAGCTACGTGCCGATCGCGCACATGGTGTGGGGCGGCGGCCTGCTGGCCAAGGACGGCGCGCTGGACTTTGCCGGCGGCACCGTGGTGCACATCAACGCCGGCATGGCCGGCCTGGTGGGCGCCTACATGGTGGGCAAGCGCATCGGCTTCGGCCGCGAGGCCATGGCGCCGCACAGCCTGACGCTGACCATGGTCGGCGCCTCGCTGCTGTGGGTGGGCTGGTTCGGCTTCAACGCCGGCTCGGCCGGCGCGGCCAACGGGCAGGCCGGTCTGGCCTTCGTCACCACGGTGCTGGCCACGGCCGCCGCCACGCTCTCCTGGAGCGCCGCCGAGGCGCTGCACAAGGGCAAGGCCTCGATGCTGGGCGCGGCCTCGGGCGCCGTGGCCGGCCTGGTGGCGGTCACGCCGGCGGCCGGCTTCGTCGGCCCCATGGGTGCCATCGTCATCGGCGCGGTGGCGGGCGTGGTGTGCCTGTGGGGCGTGGGCGGCTTGAAGCGCATGCTGAAGGTGGACGACGCCTTCGACGTCTTCGGCGTGCACGGCGTGGGCGGCATCATCGGCGCCATCCTGACCGGCGTGTTTGCCGCGCCGGCCCTGGGCGGCACGCAGGGCGCCGACTTTGCCATGGCGCACCAGGTGTGGGTGCAGACCAAGAGCGTTTTGATGACCGTGGTGTGGTCCGGCATCGCGGCCTTCATCGCCTTCAAGATCGCCGACTTGGTGTTCGGCCTGCGCGTCAGCGAGGAAGACGAGCGCCAGGGCCTGGACATCGCCAGCCACGGCGAGACCGCCTACGTGCGCTGAACCAGGGTGGGGAAAACCGCGGCTCGACGGGAGCCGCGGTGCCATTACAGTCAAGTCTCCCGAATTCACACGTACAAGGAGACCCCCCGATGCCCCAGCCTCGTCCTCTCACCCGCCGCCACATCGCCCAGGCCGGCCTGGGCCTGCTGGCCGCCAGCGCCCTGGGCGCACGCGCTCAAGGCACATGGCCGAACAAGCCGGTGCGCATCGTCGTCGGTTTTTCGGCCGGCGGCACCACCGACGTGGTGGCGCGCCTGATGGCCAGGGAGCTGACCGAGGCGCTGGGCCAGACCTTCGTCGTCGAGAACAAGCCCGGTGGCGGCAGCAACATCGCCACCGACCTGGTGCGCGCGACCGAGCCCGACGGCTACACCCTGCTGATGATGGCGGTCACCAGCACCATCAACCAGACGCTGTACCGCAACGTCAAGTTCAACCTGGACCGCGACTTCGACGGCGTGGCGCTGTGCACCAAGGTGCCCAACATCCTGGTGGTCAACCCCAACGTGCCGGCCAAGACCGTGCCCGAGTTCATCGCCTGGCTGAAGACGCAGGGCGACAAGGTGTCCTACGCCTCCTCGGGCAGCGGCACCTCGATCCACATGGCGGGCGAACTGTTCAAGGTGCGCACCGGCACCCATGCGGTGCACGTGCCCTACAAGGGCAGCGCGCCGGCGCTGACCGACCTGATGGGCGGGCAGGTGCAGTACATGTTCGACAACATGCCGTCGGCCTGGCCGCACGTGCAGGCCGGCAAGCTGCGCGCCCTGGCCGTCACCACCAAGCAGCGTTCGGCCTCGGCGCCCGACGTGCCGACGATGGAGGAAAGCGGCGTCGCGCCCTTCGACGTCACCTCCTGGTTCGGCCTGGTCGCCCCCAAGGGCACGCCCAAGCCGGTGCTCGACAAGATCAACCAGGTGGTCAACGCCGCCTTCGACAAGCCCGAGATCATCCAGGCCTACGCCAAGCTGGGCGCGGTGTCCGAGAAGAACAGCCCGCGCGACTTCAGCCGCTTCATCCACGACGAGGTGAACAACTGGGCGCCGGTGGTCAAGGCCTCGGGCGCACAGGTCGATTAGGGCTCGCTGATGCCGGCTTGGGCATGGGCGCCATAAGCCCAGGCCCATAAGGCCGCCGGGCCGGCAACGCACAATCGGTGCATGAGCACCCTTGGCGCGCTGGACGACTGCCTGCAACGCCTGCCGCAGGCGGACGGCGTGCTGGTGCAGGTGGCCGAGACCAAGGGCTCGGCCCCGCGCGAAGTGGGCGCCTGGATGGTGGTGTGGCCCGAGGGCCTGAGCGGCACCATCGGCGGTGGCAACCTGGAGTTCGACGCCGTGGCCCAGGCGCGCGCCCTGCTGCAGGGGCAGGCCGGCGCCCCCGCGCCCGGCGAGGTGCGCCGCTTCGCCCTGGGTCCCAGCCTGGGCCAGTGCTGCGGCGGCATCGTGATGCTGCGCTTCGAGCGCATCGGCGCGGCCGACGCGCCCGCGCTGCGCCGGCGCCTCGCCTTGAACCTGGCGCCGCTGGCCCTGTTCGGCGGCGGCCACGTGGGCCACGCCCTGGTGCGGGTGCTGTGCACCCTGCCCTACGCCGTGCGCTGGATCGACAGCCGCGACGAGGTCTTTCCGCCCGCGCTGCCGGCCCAGGTGCGCACCGAATACAGCGACCCCATCCAGGCCGCCGTGCACGAACTGGCGCCCGGCAGCCGCGTGCTGATCATGAGCTTCAGCCACGCCGAGGACCTGGACATCGTCATCGCCTGCCTGCAGCGCCTGCGCCAGCACGATGATTTGCCCTACATCGGCCTGATCGGCAGCAAGACCAAGTGGGCCACCTTTCGCCACCGCCTGTCGGCGCGCGGCTTCAGCGAGGCCGAGCAGGCGCGCGTCACCTGCCCGATCGGCATTCCCGGCATCACCGGCAAGGAGCCCGAGGTCATCGCCGTCGCCACCGCCGCGCAGCTGTTGCTGCAGGCGCCGCCGGCTGCCAGCGCCACGCGGTGAGCGCGCCGGTGCGCCATTCGGCTCGATCCGCTCGGGTTAACCCGAGTGTTATACGAGCAACAACATATCGAGTATGAAGGGGTGGGTATGCCGCCCCCGCGAGGACGTCGCATCATTGCGGCATCGGTGCGGCCCCCACGGGCGCCCGCGCCATCGAACCCGAGACACGCCATGACCGAACACCGCCCCGCCCCCGCCATCCACTTCTACCACCGCGGCGCCGTGGTCACGGTGCGCGACGAGCCGATCACGCGCACGGTGCTGGACTGGCTGCGCGAGCGCCAGCGCGCCACCGGCACCAAGGAGGGCTGCAACGAAGGTGATTGCGGCGCCTGTACCGTGGTGCTGGGCGAGCTGGACGCGCAGGGCCAACTGCAGCTCGCCAGCGTCAACGCCTGCATCCAGTTTCTGCCCACGCTGGACGGCAAGGCACTGTTCACGGTGGAAGATCTGCAGGCCATGGGCCAGCAGCAGGCCGCGCCCGCCCATGACGCCGAGTTGCACCCGGTGCAGCAGGCCATGGTCGAGTGCCACGGCTCGCAATGCGGCTTTTGCACGCCCGGCTTCGTGATGTCGATGTGGTCCAGCTACGAGGCACACCAGCAGGCCGGCACGCGCCCGTCGCGCCAGCAACTGGCCGACGAGCTGTCGGGCAACCTGTGCCGTTGCACCGGCTACCGCCCCATCCTGGACGCCGGCCAGCGCATGTTCGACCTGCCGTTGGTGCGGCTCGACCGCGCCGCCGTGGTCAAGGCGCTGCAGAGCCTGCAAGCCCCCGACGCGCTCGACTACGCCGCCGCCACCGCCACGCCGCAGGGCGAGCGGCTCGACCACTTCCACGCTCCGCGCAGCGCCGACGAGCTGGCCGCCCTGCGCCTGGCCAAGCCGCAGGCGCGCCTGCTGGCCGGCTCCACCGACGTCGGCCTGTGGGTCAACAAGCAGTTCCGCGACGTGGGCGACCTGATCTACACCGGCCAGGTGGCCGACCTGCAGCGCATCGAGGAGCGCGAGGGCGAGCTGTGGATCGGCGCCGCCGCCTCGCTGGAGGACGCCTGGCGCGCCCTGGTACGGCGCGCGCCGCAGCTCACCGACGTCTGGCTGCGATTTGCCTCGCCCCCCATCCGCCACGCCGGCACCCTGGGCGGCAACGTGGCCAACGGCTCGCCCATCGGCGACTCGCCGCCGATCCTGATGGCGCTGGACGCACAGGTCGAGCTGCGCCGCGGCCCCGCGCTGCGCCGCATGCCGCTGACCGACTTTTATCTGGACTACATGAAGAACGCCCTGCAGGAGGGCGAGTTCGTGCAGGCCGTGGCCGTGCCGCTGGCGGCCTTCGCGCGCCAGGTGCGTGGCTACAAGATCAGCAAGCGCTTCGACTGCGACATCTCGGCGCTGTGCGCCGGCCTGGCCATCGAGCTGGCGGGCGGCGCCGTGCAGAGCATTCGCCTGGCCTACGGCGGCATGGCCGGCATCGTCAAGCGCGCCGCGCACGCCGAGGCGGCCATCCTGGGCCAGCCCTGGACGCAGGCCACCGTGCGCGCCGCCCAGCAGGCCATGAAGCAGGACTTCGCGCCCCTGACCGACATGCGCGCCAGCGACGGCTACCGCCTGCAGGTGGCGCAAAACCTCATCGAGCGCCTGTGGCTGGAGACCCGCGCCGAGGCGCCGCTGGCGCCGGGCGATACCAGCGTGTTCAGCGTCATGCCGCACGTGGCGGCCTGAAGCGATGTTCAAGGAGAGCACCATGAACAAACCCGTTGCCGACCATCTGCTGCGCCCCGCCGAACCCTTTGCCGACTACCACGCCAACCAGCGGCAGCGGCTGGACGCCGCCGGCGAAGGCCGCGCGCAGGACGCCGGCGCGCGCGTGGGCATCAGCCTGCCGCACGAATCGGCGGTGTTGCACGTCACCGGCACCGCCACCTATACCGACGACATTCCCGAGCTGGCCGGCACCCTGCACTGCGCGCTGGGCACCTCGCCGGTCGCCGCCGGCCGGCTGCTGGGCATCGACCTGGACGCGGTGCGCGCCATGCCCGGCGTGGTGCGCGTCATCACGGCCGAAGACATCCCCGGCGTCAACGACTGCGGCTCGGCCGTGCCCGACGACCCCATCCTGTGCGACGGCGAAATCCGCTATCTGGGCCAGCCGGTGTTCGCCGTGGTGGCCCGCACGCGCGACGCGGCGCGCCGCGCCGCCGCGCTGGCCAAAAAGGTGCTGCGCGTCGAGGCCGCCGAACCCGTGCTGACGCCGCGCCAGGCGCACGCCAAGGGCCAGTACGTGGTGTCGCCAATGCACCTGCTGCGCAGCGCCAGCGGGCGCGACGAGGCCGGCATCCGCGCCGCCATCGCGGCGGCGCCGCACCGCCTGACGGCCAGCCTGGACGTGGGCGGGCAGGAGCAGTTCTACCTGGAAGGCCAGATCAGCTACGCCATTCCCAGGGAAGGCCGCGGCATGCATGTGCACTGCTCCACCCAGCACCCGAGCGAGATGCAGCACCTGGTGGCGCATGCGCTGGGCGTGCCGTCCAACGCGGTGCTGGTCGAGTGCCGGCGCATGGGCGGCGGCTTTGGCGGCAAGGAATCGCAGTCCGCCCAGTTCGCCTGCATCGCCGCCGTGGCCGCGCGGCTGCTGAACCGCCCGGTCAAGCTGCGGCTGGACCGCGACGACGACTTCCTGATCACCGGCCGTCGCCACGGCTTCTGGTACGAGTACGACGTGGGTTACGACGACGAAGGCCGCATCCTGGGCGTCACGCTGCAGATGGTGTCGCACGCCGGCCACTCGGCCGACCTGTCGGCGCCGGTGATGACGCGCGCGGTCTGCCATTTCGACAACGCCTACTGGCTGCCCGAGGTCGCCATGCACGGCTTTTGCGGCAAGACCAACACGCAGAGCAACACGGCGTTTCGCGGCTTCGGCGGCCCACAGGGAGCGATCGCCATCGAGAACATCCTGGACAGCATCGCGCGCAAGCTGGGGCGCGACCCGCTCGCCGTGCGCCGGGCCAACTTCTACGGCCAGGACGAACGCAACGTCACACCCTATTTGCAGCCGGTGCGCGACAACATCATTCATGAGCTGGTCGAGCAGCTGCAGGCCAGCAGCGACTATGCCGCGCGCCGCGCCGCCGTGGCCGCCTACAACGCCGACAGCGCGGTGCTCAAGCGCGGGCTGGCGCTGACGCCGGTCAAGTTCGGCATCAGCTTCAACGTCAAGCACTTCAACCAGGCCGGCGCGCTGGTACACATCTACACCGACGGCTCGATCCTGGTCAACCACGGCGGCACCGAGATGGGCCAGGGCCTGAACACCAAGGTGGCGCAGGTGGTGGCACACGAACTGGGCGTGGGCTTCGAGCGCGTGCGCTGCACCGCCACCGACACCAGCAAGGTGGCCAACACCTCGGCCACGGCGGCCTCCACCGGCGCCGACCTGAACGGCAAGGCCGCGCAGGACGCGGCGCGCCAACTGCGCGAGCGCCTGGCCGCCAGCGTGGCCGCGCGCCACGGCGGCCAGGCCGCGGACGTGCGCTTCGCCAACGACCAGGTGCGCGTGGGCGGCAAGGTGCTGGCCTTCAACACCGTCATCAGCGAGGCCTACCTGGACCGCGTGCAGCTGTGGTCCGACGGCTTTTACGCCACGCCCGGCCTGTCGTGGGACAAGGACAAGATGCAGGGCCACCCGTTCTACTACTTCGCCTACGGCGCGGCGGTGAGCGAGGTGGTGATCGACACGCTGACCGGCGAATGGAAGCTGCTGCGCGCCGACATCCTGCACGACGCCGGCCGCTCGCTCAACCCGGCGGTGGACATCGGCCAGGTCGAGGGCGCCTTCATCCAGGGCATGGGCTGGCTGACCACGGAAGAGCTGGTGTGGCACCCCAAGACGGGGCTGCTCACCACGCACGCGCCCAGCACCTACAAGATCCCGACCGCCAACGACTGCCCGCCGGTGTTCAACGTGAAGCTGTTCGACGGCCTCAACGTCGAAGACTCGATTCACCACAGCAAGGCGGTGGGCGAGCCGCCGCTGCTGCTGCCCTTCTCGGTGTTCTTCGCCATCCGCGATGCCATCTCGGCCGCGGGCGGGCACCAGGTCGACCCGCCGCTGTCGGCGCCCGCCACCAGCGAGGCCATCCTGCGCGCGCTGGCCGCCGTCCGGCAGGCCGCCTGAAGCCCCACGCCTCCAACCGGGCACGGCACCATGAGCACACCCCCACCCGGCGCGTCGGGCGGCGACACCGCGCCCGGCGGCATGGCCAGCGCGGTCTCCGAGCGCCAGCTGTTCGACCGCATCGACCTGCACCTGATCCGCGTGCTGCACACCGTGCTGACCGAGCGCAGCGTCTCGCGCGCCGCGCTGCGCCTGGGCATGCACCAGCCGGCGGTCTCCAGCGCGCTCAAGCGCCTGCGCGAGCTGGCGGGCGACCCGCTGCTGGTGCGCCACGGCGCCCACATGGCGCCCACCGACGCCGCGCGCCGCATGGTCGAGCCGGCGGCCCACATCCTGCGCGCGGCCGAGTCGCTGTTCACCGAGGCGCGCCAGTTCGACCCGCGCACCAGCACCACCACCTTCCGCGTCGCCGCCAGCGACTACCTGGACCCGTCCTTCCTGCCGCGCCTGGTGGCCGACGTCAAGCGCCAGGCGCCGCTCACCCGCATCGAGATCCACGCCCTCACGCGCGAAAGCGACTACCGCGCGCAGCTGGCGCAGGGCGACATCGACCTGGTGATCGGCAACTGGCTGCAGCCGCCCGAAGACCTGCACCTGGCGCGCCTGTTCAGCGACGAGGTGGTGTGCCTGGTCAGCCGCGAGCACCCGGCCGTGCGCCGCGGCTGGGACGAGGCCGACTGGCTGGCCGCCGAGCACATCGCCCCCACGCCCATGCACCCCGGCGCGCGCGGCATCATCGACCAGATTCTCGACAGCCAGGGCCTGCAGCGCAACATCGCCGCGCGCTGCGCCTATTTCAGCCTGGTGGCCGAGATGGTGGCCGGCACCCTGCTGGTGCTGACCACCGGTCGCCAGTACTGCGAGCGCGTGGCGGCCCAGCTGCCGGTGGTCATCCTGCCCTGCCCCATCGCCATGCCGCCGCTGCTGTACTACCAGCTGTGGCATCCGCGCAGCCACCAGTCGAGCAGCGCACGTTGGCTGCGTGAGCGAACCAAGGACGTGGCCGCCAGCCTGGCGCATGGCCACGCCGCTGGCGTTTCCCCTCAACCCTGATTCCCAAGCCCCATAACTCGAGGAGACAAGCCCATGAGCTGGACCGAACGCGTGTTCAAACTGCAAGACCACGGCACCACGGTGCGCACCGAAATCATCGCCGGCGTCACCACCTTCCTGACGATGGCCTACATCATCTTCGTCAACCCCTCGATCCTGGGTGACGCGGGCATGCCCAAGGACTCGGTGTTCGTGGCCACCTGCCTGATCGCCGCGCTGGGCACGGCGGTGATGGCGCTGTACGCCAACTACCCGATCGCGCTGGCGCCCGGCATGGGCCTGAACGCCTACTTCGCCTACACCGTGGTGCTGGGCATGGGCTTTCCGTGGCAGGCCGCTCTGGGTGCGGTGTTCATCTCGGGCTGCCTGTTCATGGCGGTCACGATCTTCGGCTTGCGCGGGCTCATCATCCGGGGCATCCCGCAGTCGCTGCGCAACGCCATCACGGTGGGCATCGGGCTGTTTTTGGCGCTGATCGCGCTCAAGAGCGCCGGCATCGTGGCGCCGTCCAAGGCCACCTACATCACGCTGGGCGACCTGCACTCGGCGCCGGTGGTGCTGGCCTCGCTGGGCTTTCTGCTGATCGTGGCGCTGGACAAGTTCCGCGTGCCGGGCGCCATCCTGATCGGCATCATCGCGGTCACCATCGCCTCCTTCTTCTTCGGCGGCAACCAGTTCCACGGCATCTTCGACATGCCGCCCTCGATCGAGCCGACCTTCCTCAAGCTCGACATCAAGGCGGCCCTGTCGCACGGCTTCCTGAACGTGGTACTGGTGTTCTTCCTGGTCGAGCTGTTCGACGCCACCGGCACGCTGATGGGCGTGGCCAAGCGCGCGGGCCTCTTGGTGCCCGGCCGCATGGAGCGGCTGAACAAGTCGCTGCTCGCCGACAGCGTGGCCATCTTCGCCGGCTCGCTGCTGGGCACCTCCAGCACCACCGCCTACGTCGAGAGCGCCGCCGGCGTGCAGGCGGGCGGCCGCACGGGCCTGACGGCCCTCACCGTGGCGGTGCTGTTTCTGGCGGCGCTGTTCATTGCCCCGCTGGCCGGCGCCGTGCCGGCCTATGCCACGGCGCCGGCGCTGTTCTTCGTCGCCTGCCTGATGCTGCGCGAGCTGACCGAGCTGGACTGGGACGATTCGACCGAGGTGGTGCCAGCGGCGATCACCGCGCTGATGATGCCCTTCACCTACTCCATCGCCAACGGCCTGGCCTTCGGTTTCATCAGCTACGCCGGCATCAAGCTGCTCACGGGCCGCGCGCGCGAGGCGCACTGGATGGTGTGGATCATCGCCGCCATCTTCCTGTTCAAGTTCATCTACGTCGGCGGGGACTGAGGCCATGCAAGCCTACCGCGCGCAGCTGCTGCGCTTTGATGCCCAGGGCCAGGCGCTGTACGACAGCGACGGCCTGCTGGTGGTCGACGGCGACGCCAGCGGCGTGCGGCGGGTGCTCGACGCCGGCCCCTACCGCCTGCTCGCCGGGCGCCACCCGCAGGTGCCCATCACGCACTGGCCCGAGCGCATCATCGCGCCCGGCTTCATCGACATGCACGTGCACTACGCGCAGACCGACATCATCGGTGCGCCGGCGGCCGGCCTGCTGCCCTGGCTGGAGAACTACACCTTCCCGGCCGAGGCGCGCTTCGTCGATCCGCAGTACGCCGCCGAGGTGGCCGGCGTGTTCTTCGACGAGCTGCTGCGCAACGGGGTGACCACGGCGCTGGTCTTTCCGACCTCGCACCCCGCCTCGGCCGACGCCTTCTTCGCGCGCGCCGAGCACCACGGCCTGCGCATGATCGGCGGCAAGGTGCTGCAGGACCGCCATTCACCCGACGGCGTGCGCGACGAGACCGAACAAAGCCTGATCGACACCGAGGCGCTGATCCGGCGCTGGCACGGCAAGGGCCGCCTGGGCTACGCCATCACGCCGCGCTTCGCCCCCACCAGCAGCGAGGCGCAGCTGCGCGGCGCCGGCGAGCTGGCCGCCAAATATCCCGACACCTGGATCCACTCGCACGTGGCCGAAAACCGCGACGAGGTGGCCTGGGTGCGCGAGCTGTATCCCAACTCGCGCTCCTACCTGGGCGTGTACCAGGATTTCGGCCTGATGCGCCGGCGCGCCGTCTATGCCCACTGCATCCACCTGGACGACGCCGACCGCCGGCTGATGCACGACACGCAAACGGCCGCCGCCGTCAGCCCCACCAGCAACCTGTTTCTGGGCAGTGGCTTCTTCGACTTCGAGGCCGCCATGGCGCGGGGCGTGCCGCACGGCCTGGCCAGCGACGTGGGCGGCGGCACCAGTTTTTGCCCCTTCCACACCATGCTGGCGGCCTATTACGTGGGCCGAGAAGGCCAGAGCAAGCCGGGCCTGAGCCTGAGCCCCGCGCAGCTGTGGTGGCTGCACACGGGCGCCGCCGCGCGCGCACTGGGGCTGGAGGGCGTGATCGGCACCCTGCAGCCGGGCACCGAGGCCGACTTTGTCGTCATCGACCCCAAGGCCACGCCCCTGCTGGCGCGCAAGACCGCGCGCGCGCAAAACTTGGACGAGCTGCTGTTCTCGCTGATCGTGCTGGGCGACGACCGCGCGATTGAAAAAGTTGTGGTGGCCTGATCAGGCGCGCACCGCGGCGCGGCCGCCGCGCAGCAGCACGGCCAGGATCACCAGCGCGAAGATCACGAACCAGACGAAGGACCAGTTGGCGATGCTGCCGCCCAGAAAGGTCCAGTCCACCGCCGTGCAGTCGCCGCCGCCCTTGAAGATCATGGGGATGGCGCGCTGCAGCGGAAACGATTCGATCATGCCGTACAGGTCGCGCCCGCAGGTGGCGAAGGGCGGCGGGTTCCACTGCAGCCAGCTCTGGCGCGCGGCGGTGAAGGCGCCGAAGCCCGACATGGCCACCGCCAGCAGCCCCCACAGGCGCCAGCCGCCGGGGCCCTTGGAGAACGCCGCCAGCGCGCAGAACACGCCCACGATGATCAGCGCGTAGCGCTGCACGATGCACATCGGGCACGGCTCCAGCCCCACCACGTTCTGCAGGTACAGGATGCCGAAGGCCAGCATGGCGGCGCAGATGAGGGCGATGGCGCCGAACACGCGGCGGGGGTGGGCAAGCAGGGAGGCAATCACGATCGACAGGACTTTCTTGAGATGGGGCGCGGCGCACCCGTGCCGGCACAGAGTGGCGGCGCGGGCCCAAGGTTCCCGCACCATGCCGATGCGCCGGCCCCGGAGCCCGAAAAAACTATCAACTTGATAGCTGCTTGCGCACGACCATCAAGCGCCAGAGGCTGATTTTATGTCAAATCAGGCCTGATGCCGGCGCATCCAGGCGACCACCGCATTCATGAACTTCTGCGCCAGATCGTGGCTGGCGGGGCCGATTGCGCCGTTGACGATCACGCCCTCTTTCCACTGGAAGTACATCTCCGGCTGCCCCAGCAGGGGCATGTCGAGATAGGCCAGCACATTGCGCAGATGCGCCTGCGCCATCGAAGTGCCGATGGCACCCACCGACATGCCACACACCGCCGCCGGCTTGCCGGCCCACTTGCTCTGGCCCCAGGGGCGCGAAGCCTGGTCGATGGCGTTCTTGAGCACGCCGGGCATCGAGCGGTTGTATTCGGGCGTGACGAACAGCACGCCATGGGCGGCGGCCACCTCGTCGCGCAGGCGCTTGACGGCCGGCACCGGCGGCGCGCCGTCGCTGTCCTGGTTGTACAGCGGCAAATCGTCGATGCGGATGAAGTGCGGCTTCACGTCGGCCGGCAGCAGCTTGACCAGCGCCTCGGCGAACTGGCGGTTGAAGGATTCCTTGCGCAGGCTGCCGACGACGACGGCGAGGTTCAGTTGGCTCATGACGATTCCTTGCGTGGTTGATGGACCGGCCCGCATCATGCTCGTTTTTGCCCCGCCCTGCAGCCGGGGCGTGGCCGGGCCGGCGTGCTGCCCCAATAATCGGGGCCATGCCATCGACCCCGCCCGCCCCCACCGACGCCGAAGCCGCCGCGCCCGCCAAGCGCCAGCGGCGCATCCAGTCCATCGAGGTCGGCATGCGCGTGCTGCAGGCGCTGACCGAGCAGCGCCGGCCGCTGCCGCTGAAAGACCTGGCGCAGCTGGCCGACATGCCGCCCGGCCAGGCGCACCCCTATCTGGTCAGCTTCATGGCCGCTGGCATGGTCAAGCAAAGCCCGCTCACCGGCCATTACGAGTTGGGCCCCGCCGCGCTGCAGATGGGCCTGGCCGCCCTGCAGCAGCTCGACCCGCTGACCGAGGCCAGCCAGGAAGCCGCCCTGCTGTGCGCCCAGGCCGACCTGAGCGTGGCGCTGTGCGTGTGGGGCCACCTGGGCCCCACCGTGGTGCGGCTGGACGAGCCGCGCTACCCGCTGCACGTGAACCTGCGCGTGGGCACCGTGATGTCGGTGTTCAACACCATCACCGGGCGCGTGTTTGCCGCCTACCTGCCCGAGAAGATGGTGCGCTCGATGCTGGAGGACGAGCACCGCCGCGTGGTGGGCGGCACCTCGGGCGCCTTCGACAGCGCCGAGGTGCGGCAGATGCTGGCCGACATCCGCGCCGCCGGCATGGGCCGGGGCCTGTCCACGCCGCAGCCGGGCGTCAACACCCTGAGCGCGCCGGTGTTCGACGCCGACGGCAAGATCGCCTTGGTCATCACCGTGTTCGGCCCGCAAGGCCATTTCGACGCCGTGATCGACGGTCCGTCCGGGCAGCTGCTGCGCAACCACGCCGAGGCGGTGTCGCACCGGCTGGGCTACAACCCGGCAAAACCTTGAATTAAACATTGTCAAATGAATTGACATACAACTAATTTAATCGGACAATGCGGTCATCCCGAACCCGATGGAGACCTTCATGTCCGACAAGAAATTCGCTTCCCAGGCCGACCTCGAAGAGAAAAAAATCAGCTGGGACAAGCTGAGTGAAAACGCCTACGCCTACACCGCCGAGGGCGACCCCAACACCGGCGTCATCATCGGCGACGACGGCGTGATGATCATCGACGCCACCGCCACGCCCGTGGCGGCGCAAGGCGTCATCAAGAAGATCCGCGAGCTCACCGACAAGCCGATCAAGTACGTGGTGCTGACGCACTACCACGCCGTGCGCGTGCTGGGCGCCAGCGGCTACAAGGCCGAGGGCCTGGAGCAGGTCATTGCCAGCCAGGACACCTGGGATCTGATCGTCGAGCGCGGCCAGCAGGACATGGATTCCGAGATCGGCCGCTTTCCGCGCCTGTTCCAGGCGGTCGAGAGCGTGCCCGGCCTGACCTGGCCCACCCTCACCTTCCAGGGCGAGATGACGCTGTGGCTGGGCAAGCTGGAGGTCAAGATCCAGCAGATCGGCCGCGGCCACACCAAGGGCGACACCATCGTCTACCTGCCGACGCAGAAGATCTGCTTCTCGGGCGACCTGGTCGAGTACGAAGCCGCCTGCTACACCGGTGACGCCTATCTGGCTGACTGGCCGCAGACGCTGGACAAGCTGGCCGCCATGAACTTCACCAAGCTGGTGCCCGGCCGCGGCCCCACGCTGATGACGCCCGCCGAGGTGAAAAAGGGCCTGGCCTACACGCGCGACTTCACCGCCACGCTGTACCGAAGCGCGCAAGAGGCGGTTGCCCAAGGCATGGACCTGAACGCGACCATGAAGCACACCCGCAAGGCGATGGACCCCAAGTTCGCCCAGGTCTTCATCTACGAGCACTGCCTGCCCTTCGACGTCACGCGCGCACACGACGAGGCCAGCGGCATCCGCGACCCGCGCATCTGGACCGCCGAGCGCGACCAGCAGATGTGGCACGCGCTGCAAGACTGACCCGGGACAAGGGCCCACTAGGAGACAAGACCATGAACCAGCCCGATTCCCAACCGACCACGACCCAGCACCACACCCAGGTGGTGGTCGTGGGCAACGGCCCCGTCGGCCAGACGGCCGCCCTGCTGCTGGCCCGCTGGGGCATCGACTGCATCGTGGTCGATCGCCGGCCGCGGCGCGACGTCATCGGCTCCAAGGCCATCTGCCAGCAGCGCGACGTGCTCGACGTGTGGGAGTCGGTCGGCGTGGGCCACAAGATCGCCGCCGAAGGCGTCACCTGGGACCGCGCCACCACCCTGTACAAGGGCGCCACGCTGTTCACCCAGCCTTTCGTCGACACCGGGCGCTCGGTGTTTCCGCCCTTCGTCAACATCTCGCAGACCCGCACCGAAGAACTGTTGGACGAGCAGATCGCGGCCGCCGCGCATATCACCCCGCTGTGGGACCACGGCGTCGAGCAGATCGAGCAGGACGAAGCGGGCGTCACCCTGCATTGCCGCCGCGCCGACGGCACGCCGGTCGAGGTGTGCGCCCCTTACGCCATCGTTGCCGCCGGCTCTGCGCCACGCGAGCTGCGCCACCAGCTCGGCGTCAGCTTCAACGGCCGCAGCTTCGAGGACAAGTTCCTGATCTGCGACATCCGCGCCGACCTGCCGGGCTGGGAACGCGAGCGGCGCTTTTACTTCGACCCCGAGTGGAACCCGGGCCGCCAGGTGCTGATCCACCCCTGCCCCGATTCGACCTTTCGCATCGACTGGCAGGTGCCGGGCGACTACGACATCGAGCAGGAAGAAGCCAGCGGCGCGCTGGACGCGCGCATCCGCCAGATCATCGGCGACAAGCCCTACGAGATCGTCTGGAAGTCGGTCTACCGCTTTCACTCGCGCATGGTCGACCGCATGCGTGTGGGGCGGGTGCTGCTGGCCGGCGACTTTGCCCACATCGTCTCGCCGTTTGGCGCACGCGGGCTCAACACCGGCGTGATGGACGCCGAAAACGCCGCCTGGAAGCTGGCTTTCGTGCTGCGCGGCTGGGCCGACGACACGCTGCTGGACAGTTACGACAGCGAGCGCTGCGCGGCGTCGCGCGAGAACATCGAGGTCACCGGCCACACCATGGACTTTCTGGTGCCGCACACCGAGGAGCAGCACCGCACCCGCGTCGAACGCCTGACGGCCGCGCTGACCGATGCGTCGGTCCATCCGCAGATCGATTCGGGCCGCCTGTCCGAGCCCTTCTGGTACGTCGATTCGCCGCTCACCACGCCCGACGCGGAGCACCCGTTTGCCGGTCGCCCGCCGCGCGGCCACGTGCCGCCGCCCGCGCCCGGCGTCGTACTGCCGGACGTGCCGGTGCGCATCGCGGACATGGACTGCACGCGCCTGCGGCAGGTGGCACGCGACGGCCTGTTGCTGCTGGCCGGCAGCGCGGTGGACCTGCACAGGCTGCGCGAGCAGGCGCAAAACGCCAGCGCCGCGCCGCTGCGCGTGCTTGGCATCGCCGACATCGATGCCGAAGGCGCCCTGCAGCAGGCCCTGCAGAGCCGCCCGGATGAAGTCTGGGTGGTACGCCCGGACGCCCATATCGCCGCCGTCTGTGCCTCCGGCGACGGCCAGGCCGTGCGCGCTGCGTTGCAGCGTGTCATGGGCCGCCGTGCCCACGCGTCCGCCTGATGGACAGCCGCCGCGGCCCGCGTGACCCACAGCGCGCGCGCCAGGGCGGCCGAGCCCTTTACCTGCCCCCAAATCCCCACGGAGAAATTTTCATGGCCATGCTCAACGGTGTTCACCACGTTGCCTACCGCTGCAAGAACGCCAAGCAAACCGTCGAGTGGTACCAAAAGTACCTCGACGCCAACTTCATCCTCGCCATCGCCGAAAACGAGGTCCCCTCCACCCAGGAGCCGGACCCGTACATGCACATCTTCATCGACATCGGCGGCGGCAACGTGCTGGCCTTCTTCGAGCTGCCCACCAAGGCCGACATGATCGCGCCCTCCGACGCCAACACCCCCGCCTGGACGCAGCACCTGGCGCTGAAGACCGACTCCCTCGAAACCATGCTCAAGGTCAAGGCCCGCATGCAGGCCGACGGCATCGAGGTCATCGGCCCCACCGACCACACCATCTTCAAGTCGATCTATTTCCGCGACCCTTCCGGCCACCGCCTGGAGCTGGCCATCGACACCGCTACGCCCGAGATGGACCGGGCGCTGGAGCAGGTGAAGTGGGACATGCTGAACGAGTGGGACCGCACCAAGAAGGCCCCCACCCACGCGCGCTGGATGCACGACGGCAGCGGGCGCGTGGGCTGACGCCCCGGCCCCGTTCGTGGGCACCGGTCGCTGTCAAGGCGGGTATGCTTTGACCGACACGAGACCGACCCATGAACACTGATCTTTACCCGGCCACCGCCACCCGCCACGACCAGCACGGCCAATGGCCGCAGGCCGAGTCGGTGGACGACTTTCGCCACAACCTGGCCACCGTGCACGCGCGCATGGCGGCGGCCTGCCAGCGCGTGGGGCGCGATGCGGCCAGCGTGCGCCTGCTGCCCGTCAGCAAAACCAAGCCCGAGTCCGTGCTGCGCCAGGCCTACGCCGCGGGCTGCCGCATGCTGGGCGAGAACAAGCCGCAGGAAGCCCACCGCAAATGGGAGGCCATGGCCGACCTGGGCGACCTGCGCTGGTCGGTCATCGGCCACCTGCAGACCAACAAGGCCAAGCTGGTGGCGCAGTGCGCCAGCGAGTTTCAGGCGCTGGACAGCCTGCGCGTGGCCGAGGCGCTGGAGCGGCGCCTGCAGGCCGAGGGGCGCGCGCTGGACGTGTTCGTGCAAGTCAACACCTCGGGCGAGGCCAGCAAGTACGGCCTGCACCCCGACGACGTGGCCGCCTTCTTGCGCGAGCTGCCCGCGTTTTCGGCGCTGCGCGTGCGCGGGCTGATGACGCTGGCGCTGTTCTCGGCCGAGGCCGAGCGCGTGCGCCAATGCTTCGTGCTGCTGCGCGGCCTGCGCGACCGGCTGCGCCAAGACGCCCCCGCCGGCATCGAGCTGGGCGAGCTGTCGATGGGCATGTCCGGCGACTACGAAATCGCCATCGAAGAAGGCGCCACCGTCGTGCGCGTCGGTCAGGCCATCTTCGGCGCGCGGCCCATGCCCGACTCGTACTACTGGCCGTCGGCCGGGGCGGATGACGCCAAGGCCGGAGAGGCGCCTTGACCGCGCCCACCGCCGCCGGCCCTACGCCCGCGCTGCGCCCGCTGGCCATCGACGTGGTGTCCGTCCAGTCGCAGGTGGTCTATGGCCGCGTCGGCAACAACGTGGCCATGCCCGCGCTGCAGGCGCAGGGGCTGGCGGTGGCCGCCGTGCCCACCGTCATCCTCAGCAACACGCCGCACTACCCCAGCATCCACGGCGGCGCCCTGCCCATCGACTGGTTCGAGGGCTATCTGGCCGACCTGAGCGCGCGCGGCGCGCTGCAGCAGCTGCGCGCGGTCGTCACCGGCTACCTGGGCGGCCCCGAGCAGGCCCAGGCGCTGGGCCGCTGGATCGGCCAGACCCTCGCGCTGCGCCCTGCCCTGCGCGTCGTCGTCGATCCCGTGCTGGGCGACCACGACCACGGCGAATACGTCGCCCCCGGCATGGCCGACGCCTACCGCCGCCACCTGCTGCCCCTGGCCGACGGCCTGACCCCCAACGGCTTCGAGCTGGCGCGCCTGACCGGCATGCCCGTCGCCACCTTCGAGCAGGTCACCGCCGCCGCCCGCACCCTGCTCACGGGCCGCACCCAATGGATCGCCGTGACCAGCGCCGCACCCGCCACGTGGGCGCCCGGCGAGATGCTGGTGGCGCTGGTCACCCGCACCCACGCCGAGCCCATCCGCCATCCGCGCATCGACGCCACGCCCAAGGGGACGGGGGACTTGTTTTGTGCGAGCTTGACGGCGGGTTGGCTGGGTGGGGCTGAGTTGCGGCAGGCCGTCGAAGAGGCGTGTCAGCAGGTGGTGCGGGCGCTGCGGTTGACGCAGCAGGCGCGATGCGCCGAACTTTTGCCGCCGCCGATGGTGAGTCGTCAAGACGAATAAGCACGTGGCCTTCAAAGAACGGGCCGTCTCGCTGCAACAAATGAATGACCGGCTCAGGCTGATTGCGGAAGTTCAGCAGATCGGACTGCAAAGTCTGCTTTCAGGATATTTGCAGAACCCCACCGTTTGGCCCTCAAGTGAAGCGCAAGTGCCGGGAAGGCGCGTCAAGGCGCGCTCCTTTGGTCTAGTGATGGGCGAGAACGAGTCTCCTTAGGAATCAATGGATTACCAAGGGTTAAATTCCCCGAAATCTAACAATCAGCTACAATCTCTGCACCCTGGCATTAGGCGGCCTCGCGGCTACCTGACCCTTAGATCTGACTGTCACTTTGTGACCTACATAACTGGCACTTAGCTTCTAGCTTTCTGCCATGCTGTTTAGTTAATAATCCATGCGCGTTGCGCTAGGTAAGCTAGGGAAGATCTAAGGAGATATCTATGACGAAGTTCAAAAAATATCGCCTAGTTCTCGCGTGCGCAAACGTTTTGGGTGGAGCACTCCGCCTGATCGCCGCACTCGTGAACATGGCTTCTAACTATTTGTGCAATGCACCCGAAATGGACTCATCGATACGAGCGCAAGCCTGGTAGGTGGGTGTTCCATCCTTCGCCTGAGGCAAGGGAGATGGGAGCCAAGATTAAGAAGCAGGTTGAGGGAGTCTGGACTGCACCCGACTACTTCTTCCACCTTCGCGCAGGAGGCCACGTCCGCGCCTTGCAGGTGCACATGCGACAGACGAGCTTCCTACACTTGGACATTCAGGACTTCTTCGGCTGCGTGAATCGCTCACGCACCACACGTTGCCTCGCACCCCAGTTTGGCTATACCAATGCGCGCCAAATGGCAAACGACAGCACGGTCCGGCACCCTGTGGACTTGGGGAAGTTCATGTTGCCGTATGGGTTCGTGCAATCGCCGTTGCTTGCTTCGCTTGCCTTTGCCCAAAGCAAGCTTGGAAGTTGCCTTTCGAAGTTGAGACGCGAGGGCTACTGCGTCAGTGTGTACGTAGACGACATCATCATTTCTGCTGGAAGTGACAGTGCACTCCATACGTGCTGGCCTGAGATCCAGAGCGCAGCCGAAAGCGCAAAGTTTGTTCTGAACCCGACGAAGCAGCAGGGGCCAGGGCCGATGGTAGCGGCGTTCAACATTGAACTGTCCCATGGCAGCCTTCGCTTGCAGTCTGAACGCTTCGACAGATTTAAGGGCGTGTATCAGGCTACTAGCAATCCGCAAGAGAGAGACGGAATATTCGGGTATGTCCAGACCGTCAACCCCTCTCAGGCTGCCACGCTGTAGATTTGAGAGCGGTGTTGAAGGTACCCGTGGACAGGTCTGCGCAACCACACCTGATGATGCGACCGTAGACGTCGGACCCAAGTTTTCGTTCATCGGTCATCGGTTCATCGTCTCGATACAGGCGTGAATCGGACGTTCGCCTGAGACCACCTCTTCGACCGCAATCGCTGCAATGCAGTCATAGAGTTCAACCAAACCACTCCCCATCGCGAGCCGAGGAGCCACGCCCAAATCGCGATCAATCTGGCTTGCGGCTACGCGCACCCGGCGCGCTTGCCGAAGCCAACCGGCCGCCGCACATCAACGCACGCCTGCGGGGCGCCGACAAGCTGCCTCGCGCTGCTTTGCTTCGGCCCTCAGCCCATCAAACCTTCCCCAACGCCTGCTCCAAATCCGCCAGCAAATCGTCGATGTGCTCGATGCCCACCGACAGACGCACCATGCCTTCGGACACGCCCGCCTTGGCCAGCTCGTCGGGGCTGAGCTGGCGGTGCGTGGTGCTGGCGGGGTGGCAGGCCAGGGACTTGGTGTCGCCGATGTTGACCAGGCGCAAGAACAGGCCCAGCGCGTCCTGAAAGCGCGCGCCGGCGGCGCGGCCGTCGGCGGCTTTCAGGGTGAAGCTGACGATGCCCGAGGCGCGCCCGCCCATCAGCCGCTGGACGATGGCGTGGTCGGGGTGATCGGGCAGGCCGGCGTAGTTGACGGACGCCACCTTGGGGTGCTTCTGCAAGAATTTGGCGATGGCCAGCGCGTTGTCGCAGGTGCGGTCCATGCGCAGCGGCAGGGTCTGGATGCCCTGCAGCAGCAAGAAGGCGTTCATCGGGCTGAGGGCGCCGCCCAGGTTGCGCAGCGGCACCACGCGCGCGCGGCCGATGTAGGCGGCCGCGCCCAGCGCCTCGGTGTAGACCACGCCGTGATAGCTGACGTCGGGCTCATTCAGGCGCGGAAAGCGCGCCTTGTGCTCGGCCCACGGGAACTTGCCCGAATCGACGATGACGCCGCCCATGCTGTTGCCGTGGCCGCCGATGTACTTGGTGGCGGCATGCACCACGATGTCGGCGCCGTGCTCGATGGGCCGGCACAGATAGGGGCTGGGAACCGTGTTGTCGACGATCAGCGGCACGCCGTGGTCATGCGCGACCTGGGCCAGCGCGGCCAGGTCGGTGGCGTTGCCCAGCGGATTGCCGATGGATTCGCAAAACACCGCCTTGGTGCGCGCGTCGATCAGCTTGCCGAACGCCGCCGGGTCGCGGTAGTCGGCAAAACGCACCTCCACGCCCATTTGCGGCAGGGTGTGGGCAAACAGGTTGTAGGTGCCGCCATACAGCGTGGAGGTGGAGACGATGTTGTCGCCCGCGCTGGCGATGGTCTGGATGGCGTAGTGGATCGCCGTCATGCCCGAGGCCAGCGCCAGCGCGCCGATGCCGCCTTCCAGCGCCGCCAGGCGCTGCTCCAGCACGGCGCTGGTCGGGTTCATGATGCGGGTGTAGATGTTGCCCGGCACCTTCAGGTCGAACAGGTCGGCGCCGTGCTGGGTGTCGTCGAAGGCGTAGGACACCGTTTGATAGATGGGCACCGCCACCGACTTGGTGGTCGGGTCGGGCGTGTAGCCGGCGTGCACGGACTGGGTCTCGAACTTCCACGAATCGCTCATCGAATGCTCCTTGAAGGGTATATAAACTATCAAATCAATAGCTGCTTGCGCTTGATTGGTGCCGGCTGCAGGCCGAATTGGCTTGAAACACCGGCAGCGGACGCACTGGGCGCAGTCTAGTCCCGCCGGCGGGCCGATCGCGGCGCGGGCTCAGACAGTTTGCGCATGAGCTTATGGGCGCTCGGGCCGCAGCGCCACGTTGTTCAGCTTGTCCAGCCGCTCGGGCCAGGCGCCGGTCTGCGCGCCCTGGCGCAGGATGCGCGCCCAGGCCATCCAAGCGTCCCACTGCACGCGCTTGTCCCAGGCGTTGCCCCAGGCGCTGTAGCACTGCAGGGCGCCGGTGGCGGCGGCTTCGGCCTCTTTGCTCCGGCCGGCGATCAGGTACAGCTGGGCCAGCACCATCTGCGGCTCGCCCACCCAGGGGTTCAGGCGTGCGGCGTGCTCCAGCGCGGCGACGGCGCCGTCCATCTGCACCAGCGGCTGGTCTTGCGCGATGACCGACCAGTACAGCGACGACGCGGCGGCCTCGTCGCCCGCGGCCAGGGTGCGTGTGCAGTGCGCGAACACCGGCGGCATGGGCAGCAGGCCCTTCAGCGCCGGGTGCTGCAGCGCGGCGCCCAGCTGGCTGATGTGCGCAACGATCCGGCTGGGCGGGCGCATCGGGCCGGGCCACAGCGCGGCCATCCAGTGCGCGGCCTGCGGCACTTGGGGCACGTCGGGAAAGCCGCTGTAGATGTCCTCCTGCCAGGCAAACCACTGCTCGCAGGTGTCGGCCATGCTGACGACGATGAAGGCGGCCACCACGTCGGCCGGCAGGCGCTGCTCGCCCACCTGCACGCTGCCATCGGGCTCGATGCGCCCGGCCAGCAGCTGGCGCACGAACTGCGCGCGCGATGCGGTGCAAAACAAATAGACCAGGTGCTCGGCGCGCTCGCCCACGGCCTCGCGCAGGCGAGCGCGCTCGCGCGTGGGGTCGAACTTGACCAGGTCGACGAAGGCGTTGCCGTACACGCTGTGCAGCAGGCCCAGCAGGCGCACGTCGCGCGGCTGGCGCCACAGCGCCAGCGTGCGCGCCACGCCCACCAGGTGGTGGCGAAAGGTGCCGGCCTTGTGCCAGTCCTGCCCCACGCCGCGCGCCAGCACGATGGGCAGCACGGGCGCCAGGTCGGCGTCGTGCGCCAGCCATTCGTCGTCCAGCAGCGCAAGGGCGCGGGCGTGCAGGTCGGCATCGAGCGGGGCGAACAAGGCGGTCGTGGTCATGGGGCTGGGTGTGTGGGTCGGGCTGGCCGCAGTATCGGCCAAATCGGGCCACGCCATGCCGCACGCCCACGCCGCGGGCGCGGACCGCCGATAATCCAAGGCTTCACTCGCATCAGCACACGGCAAGGAAATCGGGATATGGCACGCATGGTCCACTGCATCAAGCTCGGCACCGAGGCCGAGGGCCTGGACTTCGCGCCCTACCCCGGCGCGCTGGGCCAGCGCATCTGGGCCAACGTCAGCAAGCAGGCCTGGGCCGACTGGCTGCGCCACCAGACCACCCTGGTCAATGAAAACCGCCTGAACCTGGCCGACGCCAACGCGCGCGCCTATCTGCGCCAGCAGATGGAGGCGCACTTCTTCGGCGACGGCGCCGAGCAGGCGGCGGGCTACGTGCCGCCCAAGGCCTGACGGCCGCCGGCGCGCGGTGGCCGGGCGAATTTCACGCCATATCGGCCTGCAGCGCCCGCTGAATCTGCGCGAGCAGCTACTGATTAAATAGCGTATCGGATGCCGTCCTCCCCCGTCCACTGGCGCGACGACGGCACGCCCGCCAGCGCGCGCTTCGGCGACATCTACCGCAGCCACGACCGCGCGGGCGACGGCGGCCTGGCGCAGGCGCGGCACGTGTTTTTGCACGGCTGCGGCCTGCTGCCCGACGCCGATGAGCCCGCCGCCTGGGCCGACGCGCCGCGCTGGGCGGTGCTGGAGACGGGTTTTGGCCTGGGCCTGAACTTTCTGGCCACCTGGCAGGCCTGGCGCAGCGACCCGCAGCGGCCCGCGCGCCTGCATTACTCCGCCGTCGAAGCTTGGGTGTGCGAGGCCGACGACCTCACGCGCAGCGCCGCGCCCTTTGCCGAGCTGGCGCCGCTGGCGGCCGAACTGGCCGCCGCCTGGCACGGTCTGCTGCCCGGCGTGCACCGCATCAGCCTGGACGGCGAGCGCGTGCAGCTCACCCTGGCGGTGGGTGATGTGCGCCCCATGCTGGCCGAGCTGAGCGGCGCGCACGACAGCCTTTTTCTGGACGGCTTCAGCCCCGAGCGCAACCCCGACATGTGGAGCGCGGCCACCTTCGCCGCCGCCGTGCGCCTGCTGCGGCCGGGCGCGCGCGCCGCCACCTGGTGCGTGGCCGGCGCGGTGCGCGAGCGGCTGGCCGCCTGCGGCTTCGAAGTCGAGCGCGTGCCCGGCCTGCCGCCCAAGCGCCAGGCCCTGCACGCGCGCTACGCCCCGCGCTGGACGCCGCGCGTGCGCGCCGATCAGGAGCCGCGCTGGCATCAGGCACCAGCCCGCTGCGCCATCGTCGGCGGCGGCCTGGCCGGCGCGGCGGTGGCCTTCAGCCTGGCGCAGCGCGGCTGGCAGGTGAGCGTGCTCGACACCGCGCCCCAGCCCGCCGCCGGCGCCAGCGCCCTACCCGCCGGCGTGGTGGCGCCGCACGTGTCGCCCGACGACCGGCCGCTGTCGCAGCTGACGCGCGCCGGCGTGCGCGCCACGCTGACGCGCGCCACGGACTTGCTGCGCGCCGGCCGCGACTTCGCCGCCAGCGGCGTGCTGGAGCGCCACGAGCCCGGCAAGCGCCGCCGGCCCGCCGCCTGGTCGGCCGACGAGCTGCCCCTGGCCGCGCAGGCCGAGAGCCTGGCCGGCGAGCACCCGCTGACCCGCGCCCAAGCGCAGGCCGCCCAGCTGCCGCTGGACGAGGCCCACCCGGCACTGTGGCACGCGCGCGCCGGCTGGGCCCAGCCCGCCGCGCTGGTGCGCGCCATGCTGGGCGCGCCGGGCATCGCGTGGCGCGGCCAGTGCACCGTCGCCCGCATCGAACGTGCCGAGGGCGGCTGGCGCCTGCGCGATGCGCGCGGCGACACGCTGGCCGAGGCCGAGCTGGTGGTGATTGCCGCCGGCTTCGACTCGCTGGCCTTGCTGGACGATTCGTTGCCCCTGCACGCGCTGCGCGGCCAGGTGGCCTGTGGCCCCATGCCCGGCGGCGCGGCCGACGCGGCGCTGCCGCCCTTTCCGGTCAATGGCCACGGCAGCCTGATCGCCCACCTGCCGGGCGAGGCCGGGCCGCGCTGGGTCACGGGATCGACCTTCGAGCGCGCCCAGGCCACCCCCGGGCTGCAAGCCGAAGACCACGCCGCCAACCTGCAGCGCCTGGGCGAGCTGCTGCCGCGCGCCGGCGCCGCGCTGGCCGCGCAGTGGGCCGACGGCCGCGCCCAAGCCTGGGCCGGCGTGCGCGCCACCCTGCCCGACCGGCTGCCCGCGGTGGGTGCATGGCGTTGGCGTCCCAGCGACGATTTCGAGTCGAATCGGGCTGCAGCGCCCGCCCATCAAGCGCGAGCAGCAATCGATTCGATAGCAACCCAGATCCTGCCGATCCACCTGTGCACCGGCCTGGGCGCGCGCGGGCTGACGCTGGCGGTGCTGGCCGGCGAACTGCTGGCCGCCACCCTGCATGACGAGCCGCTGCCCGTGGCGCGCTCGCTGGCGCGGCGGCTGCGCGCGCGCCGCTTTCAACCCACGGCTGCCCCAGACAAGGCATCATGACCCGTCGCACCACCCCGCTCACCTGGCGCCACCTGCTGCTGATCCTGGCGGTGGTGGCCGTGTGGGGCACCAACTTCGTCATCATCAAGTTCGCGCTGGCACACCTGCCGCCGCTGCTGCTGGCGGCCCTGCGCTTTGCGCTGGCGGCCTTTCCGCTGGTGCTGCTGGTGCGCCGGCCGGCCGCGTCCTGGGGCAACCTGGCGCT